>Ga0209184_1000160_pt1 | contig 87459 bp, 80 predicted proteins | sample EN8Hudsemesocosm_2_FD_184627 | JGI IMG/M metagenome (GOLD analysis project Ga0209184, IMG submission 184627) | Methane-oxidizing microbial communities from mesocosms in the Hudson Canyon - EN8C Hudson Canyon (SPAdes) (version 2) | ecosystem: Environmental > Aquatic > Marine > Cold seeps | place... | reverse complement strand
AAGCTATACCAACGCCAGCAATTAAAGTAAGTAATCCTGTAAGATGCAACGGCCATTTAATCAACTGGCTTTCTATCTTTCCAACTTTGCTCACACAATATAAATACAATAAAGGCCCAATTAGAAAACATGCTGACAAGCCAATTTACAATATCGTTTCAGCTATTTCAGCATTGAAATAATACAGCACTGATTTTAGGATACGAATGCTGATCATGAACAGCATCGCCGCTAAAAATTTATTAGAGAGCCCTTTGGGCTTAACAGTAAAAAAATAAAGAGAAAGAAAAAGTCCGTTTAATGCACCAAGTCCACTAAACATTAATAAAATAAGACTGCCAATATCCATAACTATGCACTGAGTGGTTTTTAATGTTGTTCGCATAGTAATACTAATCATCATTAAAGCCAACGCCTAACAATAGGAAGTTTTTCATCTTAAAGAGGCTCAAGTAAATAACTCAGTTACCAATTTTGTTAGCTAATGTTTCAAAGAGTGTTGATAAAGTAGTTAAGCCTGATATTCATTCAATTCAACGCTTTAGTGTTTTAATAAAACTGTTCATTCGTTAGTTTATATAAACGAGTTATTGATAAAGTAACCAAAATATAAGGAAAATTCATGAATGCATTTATAAAGATATTATCTGCCGCACTATTCACATTTACCGCATCAAGTCAGGCAACTAATCTTACTTTAACGACAGACGCAGGCTTTGCCTTAAAAGCGAGCTTTTACCAAAGTAATCAAAAAAGTGATCGTGCGGTATTGTCATTACACCAATGTAATTACAACAGAACTATGTATAACGACATCGGACAGCAATTGTCAGACAAAGGTATTCATGCATTGAGTCTAGATTTTCGTGGTTTTGGTGGAAGTGTAAACGATGAATTTAGTGCAAAAAATGTTCAAACATTACCGAGAGAGGAACGAAGTGCCGCTTGGCAAAAAATGTCTAAGTATTGGCCTAGCGATGTGCTGCGAGCTTATGACCATTTAAAAAGTAAAATGTCTGCTAAAGGAATAGTTGGCGTAGTTGGCGCAAGTTGCGGTGGCTCTCAAGCTATTACGCTAGCAGAGAATAATTCTGTCAATGTTATTGGTTTTTTCTCATCAGGCCAGCGTGATGAAAACATTACTCGTTATAAAAAAATTCTAGCTGACAAACCTACGCTGATCATTTCCTCTGAAGAAGATACGGGTACTTACAAGAGTGCGCATAAATTATTTATGGCTGCTACGCATATCAGTAGTAAATTTATCGCTTATAAAGGATCTGCACATGGCTATCCTTTGCTTGATAGTGATACACAACTAGCCAGTTATATGGTGAATTGGTTAGATAGCCATTTAGTGGAATAATTTTTGTTATTAAATAGATAATAACGCTTAGGTGTTTTGCGATATATATCGTTTACTTGTAAAACACCTTTGTAACTTGTCAAACTGTATTTATTTTCGGCTTGGCTCAAAAGCATCGTATCTTGGAAGTTTTTCGTCCAGTTCTTCCCAGTTTGCTTTTGAAGTAACAAAGTTATGTGAGATAGGTCTTTCTAAAATATCAGACTCTAGTATTCCTAGGCGAATTCTGAGTCTTGTTGGGTCTTGGTCATTTGAGCTATAAACAGGTGAACCACATTGCGTACAAAAATGTCGATTTCTTCCTGGTTTAAATGCAAAAGTCGTTAAGCTATCATCGCCTGAAGTAATCACAAAGTCAGCCGTATTAATAAAACCATTGGTGGCATATGCCGTGCCACTGTTCTTTCGACATAATGAACAGTGACAATGAATAATATCGCTAATTTCACCAGTAATTCTAAGACTTACTGTTCCACACAAGCACTTCCCTAAATACATTTAAACGTCTCCATATTTATCATCTATTAATCCATAACGACTACCGTTACCTATAAAACATTGTAATTGTTATAAACTTCACTCATAAATTATAACGCTTTATCGTGGAGAAATAAATCACAAACCATATACCTGATTGAAGCCATTATTCTTGATTTGATATAACGCACTATCGACTATGGTTACTACCGCCTGCCAACCCATGTGTTTTCATAAATAATGTAACACCTAAACTTTCACTGACTTTTAATTTCAATGACTCGGACGTTGGCATTAACCTGAATATAGGTGGAGTAAACAAATGAAATAATATTAACGACAATGCTAAAAAAAAAGCAAAAAAAAGGCGTTTCTTGAAATCAAGAAACGCTTTATAAAAACATGAAACACTAAGGGAAATAAACTCTCGTATAGTAAGAGTATAAGTGAGCCAATAAGTTCACATTAATTTATATTTTTTATTATTAATTTTCCAACGTAAAATCAAAAATAATTTCATAGCCCTCTTTGCTGTATTCTCCCGCTCTATAACGCCATCGTGACAACGCTTTTTTAGCCGCAAAATTCAACTCTCTATTTGCAGTAGATTCCACCGTGGTAATGGTAGATACATTACCTTCAGGTGCAATCATATAAGCCAGCTTAACCGTTCCTGATTGCCTAGCTCTAATCGCTTTAGTTGAATATTTGGGTTGCTCCTGATAAATGGGAACCAAAGATAATACCGGCTGTGTTAATTTAGGGTTGATTGAAACGGTTATCACATCTACAGATAAAGCAAACGGTAATGCATTAGGTAAATCAGTCACTCCATGAACTTGTGTATTCTTAGAATAAACAGGGGCAACATAAGGTTTTTTCGGTACTAATGGCGGTATAACAATAGCGATCACTTCATCAACGGGTGTTACCTCTTCCTTATCAAGTTCAACAATACTCAACTTAGTTGGCAATAACGTTTTAGGTGCTATTGGAACTTGTGTAGAGAAATGGCTGATCACCGCTAGAATGCCAAATGACGCAACACTGCCAAAAAATAATATCGCCAGTAATTGCACGATAGTATATAAAGGCTTCTTCTTTTTTTGTAGTAACGACAAATTGATTTCAGGTACTTCTATTTGCTGCTTTCTCTGTTGATAAAGTGAAGCAATTTCTTTATCGCTATCTTCGTGTTTCATGATGTTTTTTCCAAGAAATTTTTAATCTGTGCTCTGGCATAACGTAAACGGCTTTTAATCGTCTCAAAGCTTTCATCAGTTAATTCAGCAATTTGTAACACTGAAAAACCCTCTTGTTGAAAAATAAAAGCTTCACGCTGATGAAAAGGCAATAAGGTAATGGCTTGATTAAAAGTGGCTAACCGATCTTTATTCTCTGATTCTTGCTCTAAAGTATAGTTAACCGTTTGAGATATTACTGACAATTCTAACGAAGTGTCAGCTTCATTCAATGGTTGAGTTTGCCAACGATTTTGTCTTCTCAACTCATCTATTAAGGTATTTCTAGCGATAGTAAACAACCAACTTTTCACATTATTATGTGCTTGATGTGTTTCTTTAATTTTGATGACTTTTAACCACATTGATTGAATAATATCTTCAGCCATTTCTTTGTCTGATTGACTCAACAAATAGTGATAAATCGGCTGATTAAATTGCTCTACCAGCAAGATAAAATATTTATCTTTGCTGGTAGCAATATATCGCGTTAATAAGATTTCAGGGCTGATATTTGGATTAAACCAGCCCTTTATCATTGAGGGTAACTTCAAAGACACATCCTAACTTTGTTGTTCCATAGAAAAATCTAATTGTACGGTACGTGATTTTTGATATACCGCTTGTCCATCAACTGATTTTGCCTGATATTTCCATTTTCTTAAAGCTTGTCTCGCCGCTTTATCAAAAATACGCTTAGGTTGAGAGTCAATTACCGAAATATTAACCACCTTTCCTACTTTATTAATATCAAAAGCTAATTTCACCCAACCTTCTGTTCCTTCTCTCATAGCGTCCATTGGGTATTTCGGATTAACACGCACTATAGGTCTGGCTTCGTTGTTATTCATGCCTTCGTATTGTTTAAACGTGGTACCTTTTCCTGTTAATGAAATGGGCACTGACTGATAAGTTAAAGCGATGGCGTCATTTGCAACAACAGGCGTAACATCACTCTTTGGCATAGGTTCAGGTGCTGGAGGTGGATCAAGTTTTACTTTTTCAATAACTTGGATTTTTGAGTCTTCTGGCACTTGAGCAACTTCAATAACAACGGGTGGCATCGGGGTGGCAACATTAACACTGTCGCTACTAATTAAAGACGCCATAAATGCAAACAACCCAAAAGTAATGATCACTGACAAGCTGATATAAGATAATAATTTAGCCATATTTATTCCTTTATTTAATAAACACAAAACGAATACAAGCGATAAGATAATTGCTTGTATCTATAAAACGTTTGTAAAAAAGGAAAGGGGTTAAATTATTTTAGTAAATATTATAATAAATTATTTTTATCATATTATTAAGAATGCCAAGTCAGACAAAAGTTATAACGAAAAGTAACATTCGTTGTTTATCAAACATTGAAATTATGGGATATTAATGCCAAGTAAATAAACATTTATAGCGCTATTTTCACTGAAAAACATCTATAATCGCGACTGTTTTGTAGGCACATATGAAGAAAAATTCCATCCCCCTTTTTATTGGCGTAATTGTTAGTTTTATCGCTATTTGGTTCGTCAATGATTTATTACTGGTAGAAAAATGCATAGAGAGCAAAGGTAGTTTCAATTACAACAAAGGTGAATGCTTATTAGAAAATGGCGATGTAAAAGTATCAGCGCTAGGAAATTATATAATCGCATTATATTTTTTTATGGGCATGTTAATTTCATTATCTGTCTCATTTTTCATCCGTAAAGTATTTAAGATTGAACAATAAAACACATGGGTCTGTTGATCTTTCGAGATTGTTTTTGCAGCTTTTTGTTGGGTATTTATACAAGGTAGAGCCTTTGTCATGTGGTTATTCCACATAAAAAGGCGATAACGCCGTAAAAATGACCAACAAACGCTGTCCGAAGGATTCGGCTAAAAGCGTTTTATTCTTTGTTGAGTAGTATTTGCTTAGAATGACTAGGCTACACACTACTCGCCGCGATTAAATCGCTTTTATCTCGAACAAAACTTAACCACGAAAGGTCAACAGACCCATAAGTACAATATGAAAAAAAATATAATTATTAGACCTGCAATTGAAAGTGATCGACCTTTCATTTTCAAATTATCGCCACGACTTGCTGAAGTAGCAGGACTAGAATGGCATTCTGATGACGTTATACAAAAAATGCAGGATGACTATATTTCTGACATGCTCATTCAAACGACAGTCCCTCACACAACGCTCATCGCAGAAAAAGACTCAGTTCCTCTAGGCTTTATTCATGCTCGTTCACACATAGACAGTATTTCGGGTGAAACATGCGCAACGGTGCCACTATTGGCTGTATGCTCTGAAGCACAAGGACTGGGTATTGGGAAAAAATTAGTTAATTCAGTAGAAATATGGGCTAAAGAGTTAGGTTATCGTTTATTACATTTAGAAGTTTTCGCTCAAAATAAAGGAGCACACAATTTCTATCAAAAACAAGGGTTTGAAGATGAGACTATTCATATGATTAAATCGCTTTAATCATACTCAATATAAATCAGACATTACATAACTAGGAGATCGCTGTGAAAATCTACGCAGATATTCAGTCTGGAAATTGCTATAAAATAAAGCTTCTCACCTCACTTTTATCGATTGAGCATGAGTGGATTCATATGGATATTCTTGCCAAAGAAACACTCACCGAAGATTTTTTGAAAAAGAATAAAAATGGTAAAATTCCTTTACTCGAACTGGATGATGGGCGATTTTTGTCAGAATCTAATGCCATTCTAAATTACCTAGCTTCTAATACCACACTGCTTCCAAATGATCGTTTTATTAATGCAAAAATTCAGCAGTGGCAATTTTTTGAGCAATATAGTCATGAACCTTTTATTGCTGTAGCACGCTATATCGCTAAGTATCTTGGGTTACCCGATGATCGCAGAGCTGATTATGAATCAAAACAAAAAGGTGGCCATAAAGCACTTCAAGTGATGGAAACACAATTACAAGAAACACCTTATCTTGTTGGTAACGAGTTAACGACTGCCGATGTTTCTCTATATGGGTATACCCATGTCGCTCATGAAGGTGGTTTTAACCTATTAGAATATCCTGCGATTCAAAAATGGCTTAACCGGATCCAAGCGCATCCAAAATATATGGGCATGGAATAATATACACACGAGAATTGTTACATTATCCTTACAGTTTAAACTTTACATTAACAAAGGCTGCGTTATTATGTGCCCGAATTGTCAATTAACTTAATTTGTAGGGATACAATATGTTACGCATACTTATTTTAAGCTTTTTTATTAGTACATTAACGCTTGCTAACGAAAGCCCTCATAAAGTAGGTCTTGAATATAGCTATTCAGATATTGATAACGCTTCTGCTGAAGAGACATCTGATTTAAATGATCTATTTACATCGCACTATGCTTATTCGTATGAATACAAAATAGCAGAACATATTTCAATTGGTGTTGGCTATTTAAAAGGAGATAGCAGTAAAGCCGATGGAGTAATATTCGATTTATTAACTGACTCTAAAATTGATTATAGTGCAATGATGATTTCCGCCACAGTTAACTTTCCTATTTCTAAACGCAATTCTTTATATTTAAAAGTGAGTGCGCTTCAATATGATTACGATATAATTGACGATAATGAAGTTGTATTTAATCAAGATGGTAGTGATGTGGGTTTCTCTTTTGGTTGGATGTTTGAATTTGATAACGGAATAGGCATGAAAGCCGGTTACGAAGTATTGAACTTGGGAAAACACATTGATATCAGAGGTGTTAATACCGGTGTTAGTTACCGATTCTAATATTCATTAATTTCGTTGATATAATCTAAACAACCTAAATTTTGAAGGAGATAGCATGAAACGTAGACAGTTTTTTAAAGCTTCACTGGCAAGTGGAGCAGCTATTATAGGTTTAGGTGCTGGCACATTTTTAATCATTGATGAATACGATAAAGATAGTCTTACAATAGACGTCGCGTTAAGAAGTATAGATGCCTTATTTCATAAAAATATTGATAATTTAGGTGAATGGGATCCTGCTCAAATATTTACCCATTGCGCACAAAGTGTCGAATATTCTATGTCTCAATTTCCAGAACATAAATCGAACCTTTTTAAGAGCACTATTGGTAAACTAGCATTCTCAGCATTTTCGTCTAAAGGCAAGATGACTCATGCGTTAAATGAGCCTATTCCAGGTGCACCAAAACTGAATAAAAAAGTAGATGCAATAATAGCGCTAAATCGTTTAAAGAAATCCTTGGTTGATTTTAATAACTATCAAGGTACGCTAGCACCGCACTTTGCTTATGGTGCACTAACCAAAGATGAATACGAAGCTGCGCATGTGATGCATCTATATAATCACCTTCAAGAAATAAAACGAACTACCCGCATTAACGTGTAATCATTCACTTAAGCCGACAAAGTAATTCTACGTTAAATAAGCATTCAGCTTATTGATAAACAGGAAATTCCCACTGTTCTATAACGCCATCGCTATTAGTAGCAACAATAGACTTAACGCTCTTCGCTTTTGCCATTGATTTATTCTTGGCTTCATTCATTGCAACACTTAATACTGATGCTCTACCGTATTCAGCGGTTGATTCCCACTGGCCGATCAATGCGCCATCGGCAACTCGCCATAATTGCAAAACGCGTCTGGGAGAACCGGTTAAAAACACACTTTTGTCATCCGAGAATACAGAATCATTAATCTCCAAAAACTTCAAATAAGTATCTAAGTCTGCAATGAGTTTGCCGGTTTTTAAATCCCAAAACTTCCGGTCCTTAACAGCATCAATACTAAAGCCAACTAAACCATCTGCACTTATATCTACATGATTCACTCGGCTAGCATGGCCAAATTCATATACCGTTTCGCCGTTTGAAGTATTCCATAACTGGGCTTTTTTATCACTTGAGCCCGTAAAAGCAACTTGGCCATTTTCAGACAAACTCACCGCATTTATATCTAATCGATGTTTTTGATAGGTTGTCACTTTATTTGTTTGGGTATCAATAATACTGGCTTTCCCACTTCGAAACCCTAAAAGAAGTGTTCGGCCATTATTTGAAGCCGAAATATCATTAATAATATTATCCGCAACCTGCCACTCACCAATAACCTGCAAGTTATTAATTGAATACTTTTTTACAGATACTCTATTAGAAAGGTATAAAAATTGATTATTTTTACTGATGTGAGCTATTTTGATATGCTTTGCGTGAACAGCTGACAAACACCTCGGCGTATTCGCTGGTTGTTTATTTTGCCAAAGACAAACACTCCCAGTATTAACGACAACATTTAACTTGGCATCATATGACAATGCTGCGGCTTCTATCGGCGATTTACTGTGGTTAACTTTGTTAACTGCTGTTGAGTTATAAACTTCTTGTTGGCTACAGGCTGATACGAATAGAGAAACCATCAGTAAAGTAAAAAATTTCATCATGTATTCATTCTCTTTTTTATAATGAAGACACTATCTCACACCTTTATGGATAAATGTAAATTTATACCCCTGCTAATATTGGTTAACTTTTCATGATCGCTAACGCCAAAAATAAAATAAGGCGCAAGCGACTTCCAAAAGAATCCGGCTAATATTACTTTCTTAATTCTTCCATATCAGCAATGAGTTCATCTAACTTTTTAAACTGGCGACCGTAAATAATGTTCAAATCCCAATGATAAATTGCCTCAGCGTAACGCGCAAACAACAGTGTTGCGATAGCAATAGTTACTATCAAATAATAAGGCAAGCCGAATAGTATGATATCAGTTGGTATCTTTTCAACGAGCAGCGCTATAACCTTTCCTCCTGCTTTACTAACAATCGCTTGAACAGCCATACCAAGAAAAAACAAAGGATAAAATATTTTGTAATAACCAGAATACGTATCAATTGAACTTTGCAGCCAATTATTAAAACTCACTAGGTAATCATAACTACTTTGCCCTTTAGACAAATTAACTGTTTTTTTAAGCTCTTTTTTGGAAATGATAATCAGTGGTGATATTAAGCAGCATATATATAAACCTAAAAACGGTGCTCCAATAAGGCTCATCATCACTAGCATAATCACACAGCCCCAAATGATCGCTTTGATATTGAGATCGAACATCTTTAGTAGTTTATCAACCATGTTTTCTGATTCACGGTTATATAAGTCATTAATTTCGGGAGCTGTTAATTTCGCTTCGTTAACAAAGCCTTCTTTCCACATTGCTTCTATTGATTTTGTCATGTGTTAATCCTCTCGCTTAATAATTTTATTGAGCCTGTCTTTTATCCGCTTTATACGAACTCCAATATTATTCGTATTACTGCCAATAATTTCGGCTATTTCTTCATACGTTTTTTCTTCGAGATAAAGTAAAATTATGGCCCTATCGGTTTCTGATAGATGTTTAATGGCATTGTATAATTCATTAATTTCATCACTGGCAAATGCTTTACTATCATCTATCGCTTCTTCAGGTAAGGTGTCTGAAACAATCTCTTTATCGCCACTTTTTCGTCGCTTCAAATAAGTTAAACACACGTTGAGCGAAATACGATATATCCACGTTGACCATTCACTTTCTTGATTGAAATTGTCTTTGCTTCGCCAAACTTGTAAACAAACCTCTTGATAGTAATCTTCAAAATCTTCCTGGCTATTCGTGTAAGCTCGGCAAATTTTAATAATGATTCCCGCATAAGGTAGTATATATAGCTGATAAAAATCGCTTCCCATGTAACCTCTGGTCTCTGTTGATTGGTTGTACTTAGTTAGTGGCCTGACGTACAGATTTATTACACACTAGATAAAATACTTTTATTTTATCTAGTGTGTACATAGCTGAATAAAATTATTATTAATAAAATCAGTCTGATGCAGTTTAGTCCCATAAATTAATTTATTGAACGAGTATTGCTCAAAGCGCTACTATAAAATAGCCAAACATTGAATTTTTATTAATGTAGAAGGTGTATCTTGAGGAAGTTTACAAAAAGCACTGGGCTATGACATTCGCAGATAATGGAAAATTTATAACGAACTGATCGTTAAGTGGTCATTAAGATATGTTGATTTTCATTTATAATAATAACCAATCATCAATAGGAAAATAATCATCCGCTGCATTAATTAGCGAATTAGCTGTCAATGCAGACACACCATAAACATGCGTTTTGACACCATAACACTCTTTAACTTTTTTGAGTAACAAATCAAAATCACCATCGCCAGATAATAATATTACCGTATCAACATGAGGTGCACTTTCCATAACATCAATCGTGATACCTACATCCCAATCACCTTTTGCCGAACCATCTCGACGTTGGATAAAAGGCTTCAATTTCACATCAAACCCTATATGTTTTAATGCTTTCTGAAATTTATGCTGAGCATCATCACTTCGTTGAATAGCATATGCATTAGCGATCATAATATCGCCTTGTTCATTAATTTGTTGCCAAAACTTACGATAGTTAAACTGCCTTTGAAAGCTATCACGCGTCGTATAATAAATATTTTGTACGTCGACAAAAATAGCGATTTTTTTCAGTTTTGTTGTCATTATGCTACTCGATAAGGAATGAAATATGTCCGTTATGGCTGTCATTACGACAAACCAGATGCAACATGCTACAATAAAGTTAAGATTAAAAACATGACTTTAACCATCATACCTCAATATGCAGTTTCAGAGAAAAAACACGATGCCAGCCATACGTTCATTATTCTATTTCCTATTACGTTTTCCAATAAAACTTCTTGTTCGCAGTAAAATTGTACCTGACAATTATTTAGAGTCAGAAGAAGTGAAACCTGAACAGCCACAGTTTTATGTTATCCGTCATCAATCTGCCAGCGATCTTTTAGCATTACGTAAAGCATGTAAAACCTTAACGCTTCCAGACCCTCTAACGCCTGTTACGATTAACGGAAAAAGTTTTTCTCGCTTATTATTTTTGGAAAAACCGACCCCTTTATTCCGCTGGCGAAAAGCAAGTAACACCGAAGCAATAACCCAGGGCTTTGAGTTATTAAAACAACACAGCATAGATGAATCATTAGATGCACAGTTAATTCCTGCTCATGTTATTTGGGGGCGAACGCCAACAAAAGAGCACAATAATGCAAGTATTGGTACCGTGTTAGCGGATCAAGAATCCCCGTCTTGGTTACGTAAATTCTTCATTGTTTTATTCTTAGGGCGAAACTCCATTGTACGTTTTAGTGAAGCGATTTCTTTTCGTTTAATGGCAGATAAGCATGGAACAACACAAGCAAGCGCCCAAAAACTAATGCGTATTGCTCGCTTCCATTTTTACAGACAAACTATTGCAGCAACGGGCCCTAGGCTAATGCATCGCCAACAAATGTTTGCCTCACTAATGAGCAATCCTTCAATAAAACGCTTAATCAGCGACGAAGCAAAAAGTAAATCCATCAGTGAATATGAAGTAAAAAGACAAGCACTTGCCATCATGGATGAAATCGCCGGAGATTATCGTGATTCAATGGTGCGCTTAGGTGCACGTATCTTGAATTGGCTTTGGAATCGTCTATATAGCGGTATCAACATAAACAATGCGAAAGTATTACGTGATCTTGCTCAAGAAGGTCATGAAATTATTTATGTACCTTGTCATCGCAGCCATATGGACTACCTACTACTTACTTATGTTATTTTCCAAGAAGGTTTAGTTACACCTAGAATAGCTGCAGGTATTAATTTAAGTTTTTGGCCTGCAGGGGCGATATTTCGTAAAGCGGGCGCTTTTTTCATCCGCCGTAGCTTCAAGGGGAATCGCTTATATTCCACCATTTTTAGAGAATATTTAGGCTTATTATTCGAACGAGGTTATTCGGTAAAGTATTATTCTGAAGGTGGAAGAAGTAGAACTGGCCGTTTATTGCCACCTAAAACTGGCATGTTAGCCATGACAATACAAAGCTTACTTCGAGGCATTGACCGTCCATTAACACTGGTACCCGTTTATTTAGGTTACGAACACGTCATGGAAGTCGGCACTTATCACAAAGAATTAAGTGGTAGTAAAAAGAAAAACGAATCTATATTTGGCGTAATTAAAGCGATTAGAAATTTACGAAACTACGGCAAAGGTTACGTAAATTTTGGTGAGCCCATTAATATTAATCAATTCTTGAATAAGCAGGTTCCTGATTGGAAAAAAGATATTGACCCCATTGATCCGCAAAAGCCAACGTGGTTAACCCCAAGCGTTAATGTATTAGCTGACCAAGTGATGACACATATCAATCAAAGTGCAGCCATTAACGGCACCGCTTTAGTTGCGTTAATTCTTCATGCTTGTAAAAATAAAGCGCTCGCTAAAACTGAATTAATCAACCAACTTGATTTCTTTTTGAATATTCAGCGCAATGCGCCTTACAGTAAACAACTCACCATCCCATGTGAAGACGGTCAGCAACTTCTTGATGATGTTATTTCTTTAAATAAAGTTACCGTTAACCGCGATAGTTATGGTGATATTATTTCATTGTCTGAAAAGGCAACATTAGAAATGCGCTATTACCGCAATAACATTTTACATAGTTATATTTTACCTGCTCTTATTTGTCGTTTATTAGACCGCCATAACAAAATTAATCTAGAGACATTATTAGAACAAATTCAGCGCATAATGAGCTTAGTAAAAACTGATTTATTTCTCTGGCAAAACGAAAATGAAGTAAACCAACAAACTGAACAAGTCATCGAACATTTAATGAACGAAGGCCTTATTACACAAAGTAAAGCGGGGTTTTTCAGTGTCGTCAGCGATGGCCCGCTTAATAGCAATATTCGATTACTCGGCGAATGTGTCAATGAAACCGTTCAACGTTTTACCATTATATGTTCATTGATCAATCGTTTTTCTCCCATCAATAAAAATGACCTTGAAGACAAAGTCGTCGCTATTGCCCAGCGTTTATCTGTATTGAATGGTATTAATGCCCCTGAGTTTGTTGATAAAAAAGCCCAAGGAACGTTAATCAATTCAATGATTGAACAGAGTTATATAAATAAAGATGAAGAAGGCAAGCTCGTTGATAGTAGTACATTAGGGTTACTGAAGTCGTCTGTAACTCAGTTGGTAGATATTGAAGTTTTACAAAGTATTATTCGATAAAAAATTATTCTCTGCAGTTTAATTATTTAAAGGATTAGGCTGACTATGTTGTCATCTTGAATAAGCTTCAAGATGACAATATACACACAACTCATTTTTCTTAAGGCTTTCTATAGGTATTCCACAGCAATACCAATAAAAACGATCAAACCAACGAAGTGATTATTCAAAAAAGCTTCGAAGCACTTTTCACGTTCTCTATTTACAATTAAAATTTGTTGATAACAAAAGAACCCTGCTGCTACAACAAGACTTAACTGATAAGGCCAGCCAAAAGCAAGTATCTCACCCACACTTATCAATAACCCTAAAGTGGCCAACTGCAAGAATAGGATAATGCGTTTATCATTATGGCCAAATAAGATGGCGGTTGATTTAACGCCTATTTTCAAATCATCATTTCGGTCTACCATGGCGTACATTGTATCGTAAGCCACCGTCCATAAAAGATTAGCGCTAAAAAGTAGCCATGCAACGGGCGGTATTTCACCCATACCTTCAGCAAAGGCCATGATCATCCCCCAACTAAAAGCAGCACCAAGCACCACCTGAGGTAATTGCGTGTAGCGCTTCATAAACGGGTAACTTGCTGCCAATAAAACAGCGACAACGGAAAGCTGAATGGTGAACCAACTCAAGGTTAAAACCAAACCAAGGGCAATACCAAGAAGTAAGCCAAAGAGTGAAAGCGCATCGTTAGGCGTTAATAGTCCTGTAACTAATGGCCTATTCTCAGTACGTTTTACTTGCCCATCGACTTTGCGGTCAGCCCAATCATTAATAACGCAACCTGCACTTCGCATGACAAAAACGCCTAAAGTGAATACAACCAACCAATGGAGAATTGGAAAGCCATCACCCGCAATCCATAATGCCCAATAAGTTGGCCATAACAATAAATAGGTGCCGATAGGTTTGTCGGCTCGCGTAATTTGTACAATACCCTGCCATTTATCTGCAACAGTGCTTGTCATAATTATTCCTGTGAATTTTGTAAATGAGATAATTGATAAGCGAAAGCGTTTGGCAAAAAAACTTCAGCAACCATCAAAGGTTTATCATGTAGCATAAAAGTTGAACGTCGACCCCATAGCTCAGTTTGAGCGGGTAATTCAAGTTGACGCGCTAATTTAGACACTTCACTACTTGATGAGAAAGCAGATATTTCGATAGATTTTCGGTATAAGTCTTTGTTGCTAAATAACACTTGGCCTAATGACTGATTGCCAAGGTGTGCCAATTGTTGTTCTTCACCTGTTAAGCTTTTTAAAGGTAATAAACTACGTGCAAAGACTTGTGGCACATCATCGCAATACAATAGCACTTCACGCACTAAGACTTGTTCTGAAGGGAGAATATCGCTTGTTGACTCTTTTATTGAGCATAACTGAATTTCTTGACCGAGTACTTCAACCCTAAAGTGTTCACAACGCTGGCTTAATCGAGTCGTTAATGAACTTGGATCAAGTAACCAACTCAATAAATTGTCATTGAGAGATATGCCTACAGGAGACTGCCATAAGGTATCAATCGTAATGGGAAATAAAGGATGTGGTTGGTTCATAACAACTAATTAATAACTATTTTTATTAAACAATAACCTGCACATCATATCAGTATTATTTTGTTTATGCCGCTGGTAATTTAGGAGGCTAAAAGGTTCAATAAGTGTTTTATCACTAAGGGTCTATAATTGATTTACGTGTAAAAAAAAATATAGCGGATAAATTTGCTAATAAAAATTAAAGATTCATTGTAATATAGTCGATAGCCTTTTCGATTCTCCCGTTAAATAGAGCAGTAAAATGAAAAAAAACATATTAATATTAATCACATTATTGTCATTCGCTTTGTCTTTATCTTCAGTGAAAGCTGCAGATTATGCTTACTTCGGCTTTGAACCTTCAATTATTACCAACTATGTTGCGGTAAAAAAGAAGCTAGGATACGTTCGTATAACCGTAGAATTGATGATTGAAGACTCTTCAAATTATGAAACAGTTGAGCATCACGCACCATTGTTACGCGATGCGATTATTACTATTATTGGTCAACAGCCTGAAGCGAAAGTAAGATCTATCAATGGCCGCCAAGAAATTCAGCGCTTATGTGAAATAAAAGTTAAAAATCTTTTAACCAAAGAAACAGGACAACCGTTAATTAAAAAATTACTCTTTACCCAGTGGTTAGACAATTAACAAGCAAACCAATATAACCTGTAGGTCGAGGTAATATTCGACCTACAAATCTTAATAGATAAACTAACGTCGTTTCATCAACAAAATATTTACTGCCGCTAACAAACAACCACTCACTAAACCTAACAAATGCGCCGTGTTTGCCATATTAACGGGTAATACATCAACATATCCGAGAACAAGCCAGAATAATAAAAAGCCAATAATCGGTTTCGAGATCATTAAACCTTTTTCTGGTGCCAGCCAACCGTACCACCAAACATAACCCACTAAACCATAAACAACACCCGACAAACCGCCAAAGTTAGGCCCTGTTACTATAAATTGACCAAGGTTAGAAAAAAGCGCGGTGACCAAAAATAAATTAATTAACGCGCCTTTACCAAGAATACGTTCAACACTTCCGCCTAATTGCCACCACCACATCGTATTAAAAACAATATGTAACCATGAGTAGTGAAAAAATGCGGGACCTAAGATACGCATTGGTGAATCAATAAAACTTTCCCAGCTTAAATTAGAATAAAATTTAAAAGTAGTTGATGAAATCCCGAATAAACTAGCAATAAAAACTAACCAGCATAATGCAAATACCGTTAATGTTACCCAACCGGCATGAGCAAAAAATTGTTGTTTAAAACTCACGATTAAAGAAGGAGAGTTGTCATTAACATCAGCAATTTCACCACTATTCCACGCAGCTTGCTGATATTTTTCTTGGTAGGGATCAGCAATAAATTCAGCAAAAATATCTTTCGCGTGATCAAGTTTACTCGTTTGGCAGAGAATAATGTATTCACCGCCTTCTTGCTCTACTTTCGCATGAATATTTACACTGGTTAAATAATTGGCAAAAAGTAAAGCAATGTTATGTTGAGATACGCTAACTAACGGGATTAAATCATCAATTGAATTAAATTCCGACATTATATCCAGCCGTTTAGTGTTCTATATCAGCAGGAAAACGCAACTGCCAATCAGTAAAACCACCATCAAGTGAATAAACATCTGAGAAGTCTTGGCTAATCAGAAACTGTGCAGCTTGTTGACTAGAAATACCATGATAACAACACACAACTACAGGAACATCTAAGTCAGCTTCTCGAATGAAATCAGAAAAGTTTTCATTACTTAAATGAATAGCACCAGGAATATGGTTAGCTTGGAAAGAAGCGGCATCGCGAATATCAACAACCACGTATTTTTTTTCACTTAACCCTTCATGCAATGTGTCTAATTGCATATGTTTAAAATTTTCTTGTTTAGTCATATTTTATTTTCCTAAAAATTTACGCCATTAATGTAGCATAATTTTCCTTACAGCAAATAAAGATATTCTTTACGATTTATCATTTAAAGCGAGATAGCTACTGGTAAGATAGTTAAATACGAACAATGCATCACATACAGGAAAAATAATGGCTTTGGAAAGATCGAATAAACCCATTTTACGTTCAAATAATTACTCAACGTTAATACTTGGCAATACCTATTCATTTGAGGAAAATAGCACTCAAATGTTTACTGAAAATATGCCCTTGTGGCTAACAAGTAACGATTGGACGGCGATGGCAGAAATAAGTATTGTCAGTCAATCAGTTGATAAAAAAGGTATTAAAGGAACATTCCGCGTTGATTATATTTACCAAGGCATTGAGCAGCAAACGCTAACCAACACTTTCATTCGCATGTATGCAGGGATTAGTGATGACAATATATATTTGTTATCTTCGCAAGCTGAATATCAACAGTCGCTCAATCAGGGCTCGTTAACGCGTGATTCATTAAGTGATGAAGGTTTTATTCATGCTACGCCAAGAAGTCAGTTAACTCGACTTGCTAATAAGTATTATAAAGACAAAGTTCAGCCACTTATTTTGGTTGTTGATAAGACACTCATATTACCAGAAGTAAAGTGGGAACCTGCTACAGGTGGTTTATATCCTCATATATACGGACCATTGAATATGAATGCAGTAACAGCAATTGAAGAGATATCACTTAATGAAGATGGAAGCTTCTGTCTGTAGCTATTAAAACTCGTCGCTTCTTACCGTTGACGTGCAAGAGTGCACTAATACCTTAAATGACAGGATGCCTGAGAAAGGCCATCCTGAACATAAAAAGCCAAAACATTTACATGTTTTGGCTTTATTTTTTTATCAAACGCTAAATAATTTAACGCTGGTAAAAATGTAACTTACAATACTTTCGCGATAGATTGCGCCAAGTAATCAACATTACTATTAGCAATACCTGCGATACTCATACGGCTTGAACCTACCATATAAATGCTGTATTCATCTTGTAATTGTTGAACTTGCTCTGGCGTAATACCCAAAAATGAGAACATACCCATTTGGCGAGTAATAAAACTAAAGTCACGAGTAACGCCGTTCTCTACAAGTTTATCAACAAGTAATTGACGATTACCGTTAATACGGTCACGCATTTCTTTCAATTCTGCATGCCACTGTGTACGTAATTCATCAGAGCTTAAAATCGTTTCAACTAAAGCCGCGCCATGTGCAGGAGGCATAGAATAGATAACACGAATAACATAAAGTAATACTGACTGAGCAACATCTACGGCTGAAGATGATTCACCAATAATAGTACAAGCACCGATTCGCTCACGGTATAAACCAAAGTTTTTCGAACATGAACTACACACAATCATTTCTTTTGCGTGTTCAGCCATTAAACGTAAACCGTAAGCATCTTCGTCTAACCCTATGCCGAAGCCTTGGTATGCCATATCAACAACAGGTAAAAAACCAACGTCTTTAGCCACTTCAACAATTTGTTGCCATTGTTCGTTATTTAAATCCATACCACTTGGATTATGACAACACGCGTGTAATAACACGGCATCATCACTGCTCACTTCTTTTAATGCCGCTAACATGCCATCGAAATCAAGTGTTTTGTTTTCGTAATCATAGTAAGGGTAAGTTTTAACGGTTAAACCAGCAGCTTCAAATAAACCGGTATGGTTTGCCCAAGTTGGGTTACTTACCCAAATGGTCGCGCCAGCTTTACACGATTTAATAAATTCAGCAGCAACACGTAATGCCCCCGTTCCACCTGGAGTAGAAACGGTACGCGCTCTATTTTCTAAAAGTACTTTATGATGACCGAAAATTAATTTGCTCATTTCGTCATTAAAAACAGGAGAACCTGTAGGACCAATATAAACTTTGGTATCTTCGTGATCGTTACGATATTTTTCAGCAGCTTTCACACAATCTAAAATTGCGGTGTGACCTGCTTCATTTTTATATACACCAACACCCAAATCAATTTTATGCGGGTTTGAATCTTCACGATATTTAGCCAATAAGCCTAAAATAGGATCGGCAGGCAAAGCCTTTAAGCTACCAAACATGTCTACGGTTACCTTATTCAATGACGGGATATTCTTAATTCAGCGATTTCGCTAAACAAGAGATATAAATCCCTGTGTTTAAAGCGCAAGCATAGCCCCAATGACGTTAAAATCAAAGCGTTTAACCTAAAAAAATGCAGGAAGTAATAGCACAAAAGGAACTAAGGAATAACAAGGTGAATTTTGTTGTTTACCCTGAAAAGTTTCGCAACGAATACTATACAGGGTTCGTTGCGAAAAAGTTGACTATAAAATCTTAGAAATTATTAGTAATTGCAGCGATAAAGCCTATAACGCCACCAAAAACACCACCCCAAACCACTAACCAACCTAAGTGTTTTCGGATCATAGCTTGGATGATTTCCTTTACGAGTTGCGGTGTTAATTCATTTAATCTTTGATCAATAATTTCACTGACTTTTTCTCGCATGTCAGCCTTCACACTACCTTGTTCAAGTTCATCTTTAAGAATATGAGCAAACTCTTCGCTTTGTGAAATATTACCCACTGTAACTTTCATTTTTTCAATGAAGGGCTCACGTAAAGGTTGTAATGCTTCACTACCCCCAACCATAGCCAACATTCCACCAAACGATGATTTCTCAATAACGTCAACTAAATCATCAAAAGCGGGGTTTAAATCTATTTTTTCAATCACTGGCACTAAATCTAAAGAGGCTACGCCACCTGAACTGCCTGATAAAAATCGGTCAATATTTTCTTCGGTAAAAAACTGTTCCATCATCAATTCTTTAATGGCGATTTTGAAATCTTCAAAACGTGCTGGAATGACACCAGAACCGTATAAAAACGGTACTTTTTCGAAAAGCATGTGCACTGCAATCCAATTGGTAAAAGCGCCGGACAAGGCAAATAAACCAACCGTAAAGAGTAAAGGTTGCTCAAAAAAGTAACCTGCTAAAGTGGCAAGCAAGGCGATGAAATTGGTGATAAAGCTTTTATTCACTAAGTACCTCAAAATTCGGCGTAAGTATCTATCTGGCTATGTTAACAATTGCATGGTTTTGCGCCAAGCATTTTGCAGTAGATCAGGTATAGTAAGCGATAAATAGATAATAAAAATAAAGGATATATGATGAAACTCAAAATAATAATAGCCCTTGGATCATTATGGATGAGCTTTACCACCTTAGCTCACGATACGCATAAGTCTGATGAATGGCGTACCTTAGATACCAATAAAACCGTATTACTGACCCTGCCACACGGTAAAGTGGTTATTGAACTTGCGCCGCAGTTTTCTCCAAAGCATGTTGAACAATTTATCAAACTCACTAAATCAGGTCACTATGATGGTAATAAATTTTATCGAGTGATAGATGGCTTTGTTGCTCAGGGTGGTCCAGAAGATGGAAGTAATGCAGATAAATCTGTACCCATATTAAAAATTGAAGGTGAGTTTGCTACCAACGAAAACTGGCACTTTACTAAAATTCAAGACAATGATTTATTCGCCGAACAAACAGGTTTTAAAGACGGCTTTCCTATAGGGCACAATCCCAGTGAAAAAAGTGCTTGGCTAACCCATTGTCCTGGTGTTATTGCAATGGCTCGCGGTAATGAGCCTGATTCAGGCACAAGCCACTTTTATATAGTAAATGGTCAAGCACCACGTTACTTAGATCGCATAATGACCGTATTTGGCCGTGTCGTTTATGGTATGAATAACGTACAAGCGATTACAAGAACGTCTGTTATTGAAGGTGAAACACCTGTTGAGAAAAAAGATTATACGTCAATGATCAGCATGCAAATGATGAGTGACGTGCCTAAAGAACAGCAAATTTTGCTGCAGGTACAAAACACTGAACATTCTGCTTACAGTGAAATGATTGTAAAACGTAAAAAACGTGAGAATGCATTTTTCTACAAAAAGCCCCCACCGATATTAGATGTTTGTCAAACTCCGGTAAAAACACGCTTCGCAAAATAACTCAATAAAATAAGTATCTGAAGGGACAACCCATGAATAAGCTGACATTAATAATAATGCTTACTGCGCTAACATTCACTGTGTCTGCAGATACGCTTAAACCATTTACCAGTGATGGCTGTAGTTCATTTCCTGATGGTACATTAAAACAAAAAACGCTCTGGCTTAGCTGTTGTCAACAACATGATCTTGAATACTGGCGGGGTGGCACTTATCAAGAACGCTTACAATCAGATATCGCCTTAAAAGTGTGTGTATCTAACGTTGGAGAACCCGAGATAGCGTTACTGATGTTAGCTGGAGTTAGGGTCGGCGGCACACCTTTTTTACCGACGAAATTTAGATGGGGGTATGGTTGGTCCTATCCTAGATTCTACGGTGAATTAACAAAATCAGAATTACAGCAAGTTAACCTTCTTACCCCATAACTTAATTAAAACAGCCTTTTTGTCTGTGAATGTGTGTTTGAAGTTAACTGCGTAGAAGGTTAACGAAATAGCCTAAATTGATATTATTTATACCAAATTTTAATCACATCAAAAACACGTTCACCTTCAGGGGTTTGTACAACGACTTCGTCATCAACGCGCTTTCCAATTAATGCCCTTGCCATGGGTGAATCAATACTTATTTCACCTTGTTTTACGTCCCACTCATCAGGCCCTACAACACGATAAGTCACTTCGTGATCGTCTTCATTAATGAGTTTGACCCAAGCACCGAAAAATACTTTTCCTTCTTGCTGAGGATTAGGATAAACAATGGTTAAATCTTCCGTGCGCTTAACTAAGAATCGAACACGACGATCTATTTCACGTAGACGTCTCTTACCATAAATATATTCTGCATTTTCACTTCTATCGCCTTGTGCAGCGGCTTCAGAAACTGATTTGGTTATAAGTGGGCGCTCTTCCTTCCATAAGTACTTTAATTCTTTGTCTAAGCGATCCCAACCTTCTCGGGTAATATAATTACTTCGTTTCATATTTTTTAAGCACATGTAAGTAGAGTATTTATTGTGACAGGATTAAACGGGGGTGACTATAAAAGATGAGAATTTTAAAAACATCGTCGTTCGTTGTCATCGATAGAACTGCGACATTGCCTGCAGGATTCTAGGTACTTATGATTTGTCCGAAAAATATGACATGCACCTAGCACTAATGTCGACAAAGCATGAATTCATGAGAACGACCGTGACCATTCATCATTAATATAAAAGCCTTAGCGCTTTACCGTTAAGGCTACTATCAATCAAATGAACAGTCGCAAATAGTCATTCTAATAACTGGTAATTTAATTATTTTTTTATTAAAAATGAGCTTGAAAACTTAAACCAATAGACTCATAGTCACCCACATCTGTATAGCTAAAACGCATGCGATTCTCGAAAAAAACAACCGTATAGCTATACCCTAAATCACTTTCCATTCCATCTCGGTACTCTAAAGCCAGCTGAAAGTTGTAATTATCTTTCTTAATTTTAGTACCAAATCGAGCTACGCTCGCATAATCTTTCCAAACCCCTTGAGCATTTTGATCCAAGCTTTGCTTAATATCGCCCCCTTCTAAAAATACGCTATGTTCATTATTGATATTATAAGTAATACCTAGCGTTAGTTCGCTTTCATCAAAATAAAAGTCATTACCTTGTTTTTCATCGTAACTGGCTTGCTCAGATATTTTGCCATAAAAGTCAATCCCATCGACACTCATAGGGAATAGAATTTTTGCAGATGCTTTATATCCCATACCGCTATAATCATTGACGCTAGTATACGCACCACCGAGATTAACCTGTGCGACGAATTTTTTGTCTGTGACTTGATTAGCATGCACAGAAAGATTAACGAGTAGTGAACTAGCAATGAGTAATTTAGTTAATTTTTTCAATTTGTAGCCTTTTTTTGATGAACCGTTATTAGATGGCATGATAGTAAAGGACAAAATAGAGCTGAAGTTGATGAAAGTGACAAACGGTTTAGAAAAGTGATAGATGGTAAAAAGACACTTCGGATATCAAGTAAAGTATCAATTAAATAATGATATTCCCATCAATGGCATCGCGACATAACGTTGGCGTACAAGAATGCCTGATAAAGGCCATCCTAGACATAAAAAAGCCTCAACTTTTCGCAAAGTTAAGGCTTTTAAATGCTTTATGAACGATTCAGCCTCTTTATGAGTGAACCTCTGACGTTTTAAATTTCGTAATCAACCACTTCATAACCTAATGCCTCAAGTTGTGGCTTTAACGTTTTAGCATCACCCACTACAACCATTACCATTTCAGCTAAATTTAAGTGCTTTTTCGCGAGTGCATTAATTTCTTCTATACTAATCGTTCCAACAATTTCAGCTCGCTCTTTCACAAAGCTAGGTGCTAAATCATGTTCTAAAATTTGCGCTAAGAAACCCAATTTTGCTCGAGGTGTTTCATATTTCAACGCATCTTTTTGGTTAATTGCATTACGCATGAAATTTAACTCTTCAACAGTAATACCTTTTTCTTGGTAGCCCTTTATTTCGTTAACAAATTCAACAATAGACTTGTCGGTAACATCAGCACGAACTTCAGCAGAAGCGGTATAAGAACCAGAGAATTTGTCAGCACTAAAGTATGAACGAGCGCCATAAGTATAACCCTTATCTTCACGAAGATTTAAGTTAATACGACTATTAAAAGCGCCCCCTAATGGAAAATTCATTAGGTAAGACTTGTAATATTCACCGGTTATATCTTGTGTAATTGAACGTTTACCAATACGAATAGCCGACTGTGCTGCGCCATCTTTATTGACCAAATAAATAACACCGGCTTTTGTTTTAGGTTTAGCAAGTGATAATACTAAGCTTTCACCTTTACCTTCCCACGCTGAAAATACGTTAAGAGATTTAACTACCGCTTTTTCTTTAAAATCTGACACAACAATTAGTTGGCTGTTAGCCGGTTTAACTTGCTGTTGATAAAAAGCTTTCACGTCAGCTAAAGTGATATTATTCAAGCTCTTTTCTGACCCTTGGCTTGAAGTAGCGGCGATGTTGTCTGCTTGTAATAATTGACGATAAGCGGTTGATGCTAAGTAACCTGCATCTTTCTTATTGTTAATTGCGCCTTGAATTGCATTGTTTTTATTACGATCAAATTCAGATTCAATGAACGCTGGCTTCATCAATTTTTCGTTAACAAGTGCCATTGTTGCATCAAGGTTTTTAGTTAATGTGCTCACGTTAACATTTAAGTATTGCGTGCCTGCATAGATTGAAATGGAACTACCCAATTTTTGTAATTCATTACTCATTTCTTCTGCGGTACGTTCTGTTGTAGACTCGTTTAATACACTAGCAAGTAAAGAAACAACGCCTGCTTTTTCTTTATCTGAATAGTAATGACCTGCAGGTATTTTCAATAATAATGACGTAGTAGGTGTTTCAATACTTTGTGTACCTAAAACCTTAATACCATTAGCAAAAGTTTCTTGCCACATTTGTGGAACAGATACAGCTTTATTTGCTCCTGATGTTGGCATGATACTGCGATCAAAATTATCTTTAGCTTTGCGAACGGCTAGACTGTCTGCTGAAGTTTTTGATTCTTCACCTTTACTATGAGGTGCCGGAATAAAGTTGTCTTTAGCTGCAATTAAATCGAGTTTTCCTTTAGGGACTATGCTCATGATCACACCGTGCTGATCTTTAATATATTTTTTAAAGACACGCATAACATCAGCTTTAGTAACATTGGCATATCGAGCGATATCTTGTTCGATATAGTTTGGATCACCTTTAAATGTTTGGTTTGCAGCAAGGGTGCTCACTTTGCCCGACACACTTTGTAAACCAAAAATGAAGCTTGCTTCCATACTTGCTTTCACTTTCGCTAAATCATCATCTTGAACACCGCGCTTTTCAAACTCAACTAAACTATCGCGAATAACTTTTTCAATATCAGCTAAAGTTTTGCCTGATGCTGGGTGTGGTAAAGCTAATAAAGTAAAAGTACAGGCGAGTTCTGCACATGGGTGGCCTACTGAAGCTTGAACAGCAAGTTGATTTTTAACTAAGTTTTTATAAAGTAGTGACGTTTTACCGCCACCTAAAATACTTGATAAAACGTCAAGTGGTGCTTCATCTTCATGGCGAACAGAAACTGTTGGGTAAGACATATATACTAATGGTAGGTGAACATTATCTTCCATTGAAATATAACGGTCTTCTTTTATGGTGAATGATGGTTTCTCAGGCATGCCGATTTCAGGGCCACGAGGAATAGAACCAAAGTATTGTTCAACGAGCGCTAACGTTTCTATAGCATCGATATCACCACCTATGGTTAATGTTGCGTTATTTGGGCCGTACCATTTTAGAAAAAATTCTTTTAAATCATTAACATTCACACGATTTAAGTCATCCATAAAACCAATAACTGGCCATGAATAAGGATGTCCTGCTGGGTATAGTGCTTCTGAAACACGTTCATATAGTCGTCCATAAGGGCGATTATCAACTCGCTGACCACGTTCATTTTTTACGGTTTCGCGCTGAACTTCAAATTTTTCTTGTGTTACTGCATCAACCAAAAAACCCATGCGATCAGATTCTAGCCACAACATTTTTTCTAGTTGATTGGCAGGAACTGTTTGGAAGTAATTTGTACGGTCACTATTGGTGGTACCGTTCATGGTGCCGCCAGCTTCTGTTACTAATTTAAAATGTTGCTCATCATCAACATTCTCAGATCCTTGAAACATCATGTGTTCGAAAAAATGAGCAAAACCTGATTTACCCAACTCTTCTCGACCTGAGCCTACATGGTAAGTCATATCAACATGCACTAAGGGGTCTGAAGCATCTTGATGAAGAATCACGGTCAAACCATTACTTAAGGTATATTTCTGATAAGGAATAACAGTTTTACCGGCTTCTGCCTTTACTTGCTCAACAAAACTAACACCCGCAGGTAAAGTGGCTTCTGCCATAGTCGTTGTTGGACTGGTTTGTTCACAAGCTGCTAAACAAGTTAATAGCAGTGGGATGCTCCATTTTTTCAATTTATGCTCCTTCGCGGATGTTAATATTTATAGCGATCATTGGATGTTCTAACACTTAAATCTAGTGCCAGTATTTAGCCTAACAATATATTATTTGCTCATGGTTTTTACCAATGATATTTATCTTTAGTCACATTTCGTTACTTTTTTGTTAATAGGGTTTTACTTGCAAAAACCATTGGGTGATATCATAATGATATCACTTCTATAAAAATACTTGAGAATACTATGATTACAGAAAAAGAAATCAAAGCACCTAATGGCATAATGTTCATTTTTGTTTTATTAACTGCACAGCTTAGTGCGATAGCTATGCTCATTAATAGCATGGCGAATGCGAATACCCTATTAATCATCACTAGCTTACTTATCACTATTACTATCTTTGTTGGTTGGTTCGGCTTTTTTATGGTGAATCCAAAAGAAGCCAGAGTAATGCAACTCTTTGGCAAGTACGCTGGTACCGTTCATGATTCAGGTTTACGCTGGGCTAACCCTTTTTACACGAAAATGCGAGTATCTTTGCGCGTAAGAAACTTTGAAAGCAGTAAGCTTAAAGTTAATGACAAAAACGGTAATCCTATTGAAATAGCAGCGGTAATTGTTTGGGAAGTTACAGATACAGCAGAAGCTGTTTTCCAAGTTGATGATTATGAAGATTTTGTTTCTATTCAAAGCGAGTCTGCACTTCGTAATTTAGCAACAAGTTATGCTTATGATCACCATGAAGATGATGACATCTCATTGCGCAGTGATCCTGCGAAAATATCTGCGGCATTAAAAGTAGAAGTTCAAGATAGACTAGAAAAAGCAGGCGTAACAGTTATTGAATCTCGTATTAGTCATTTAGCCTACGCCCCAGAAATTGCAAACGCTATGCTGAAACGTCAACAAGCGATGGCAATTATAGCTGCCCGACGAACTATTGTTGAAGGTGCTGTCGGTATGGTTGAAATGGCGCTATCAAAATTAGAAGAACGTGGAATTGTAGAGCTTGATACAGAAAGAAAAGCAGCAATGGTAAGTAACTTATTAGTTGTTCTATGTAGTGACGAAGCGGCTCAGCCTGTTGTAAATACCGGAAGCTTGTACTAAATACCAAGTTGATCATACCGTTAATTGAGGAATAAACATTGTGGCAAAAAAAGCATACCCTCTTCGTATTAATGAAGAAATACTGTCTGCGATGCAACGTTGGTCTGATGATGAATTACGCAGTTTAAACGCACAAATAGAGTACGTACTGCGTGATGCGCTTCGAAAGTCTGGCAGAAGTAAGCCTAAACCAATAGAGCCTATTATTGATCCTGAAAGTTAACAATCTTCAATATGCTGAAATATAATTACATTATATAGTTTCAGTATAGCTCAACATATTTTAGGCAAAAAAAAACCGGTGACAAAGTCATCGGTTTATAGCTATGAGGAAAGCTAGAATATACAAATTATTACAACAAGCGTTCGCTAAGGAACAACTGCATTATAGAGTAAGTATTCTACTTATGTAAAGCTATTTATGTAATTAAATTACATTTTGGTTTTTAAATTACCAAAAACACAGCCTAATAGACTTAATGCGCCTGTTCCCAGTTATCACCAATACCCGCTTCAGCGATTAACGGTACTTTTAATTCAACGGCTTCATTCATTATTTCAACTAGCTTCGCTGTTGTTTCATCAACAATGTCTTGATGAATTTCAAAGACCAACTCATCGTGTACTTGCATTGTCATTTGAATGCGAGGATCATTTTGAGCTTGTATCCATTCATCTACTGCTAACATTGCTTTTTTGATAATATCTGCGGCTGTACCCTGCATTGGCGCATTAATCGCGGCACGTTCAGCACCTTTCCTGCGCATTGCGTTTTTAGCTTTTATATCAGGTAAATATAAGCGACGACCAAACCATGTTTCAACATAACCTTGTTCAGCAGCTTGCTGACGAGTATCTTCCATATAAGACATTACATTAGGATAACGTTCGAAATACTTATCCATATACTCTTGAGCGCGATGACGTGGCACATCAAGTTGCTTCGCTAGACCAAAAGCAGACATGCCATAGATCAAACCAAAGTTTACCGCTTTAGCACTACGACGTTGATCAACCGTTACATCAGCTAAATCAACACCAAATATTTCAGCTGCCGTCGCTTTATGCACATCTCGCCCTTCTGAAAAAGCAGAGACTAAGCCTGGATCATCCGATAAATGCGCCATGATACGTAATTCGATTTGAGAATAATCTATGGCGACTATTTTATGATCTTTAGGTGCAATAAAGGCAAGACGAATTTTACGGCCTTCTTCACTACGAATTGGAATGTTTTGTAAATTAGGATCGGTCGACGATAAACGTCCGGTGGCTGCAACGGCTTGTTGATAGGAAGTATGCACTCGACCTAATTTACAAACTAACAAGGGAAGTTTGTCTGTGTAGGTCGATTTTAATTTGCTTAAACCACGGTTTTCTAAAATAACTTTAGGTAAAGGGTAATCAAGCGCAAGTTCTTGTAACACTTCTTCCGCGGTTGACGGTGCACCTTTTGGCGTTTTCTTAATAACAGGAATTTTTAACTCTTCAAACAATATCTTTTGTAATTGTTTAGGTGAAGCTAGATTAAAGACCTGCCCTGCAATGTCATGTGCTTGAATTTCTAATTCTTGTAAACGCATGCCTATAGAATGACTTTGTTCATTTAATAAATCAGAGTCTATTAATACGCCATGTTGTTCCATGCGCGCCAATACTGGCAGTAGTGGCATTTCAATATCATTGAATACCGCTAACTGATCTTTATGTTTTTCTAATTGAGGAAAAATGGCTTGATGTAAACGCAAAGTTATATCAGCATCTTCTGCAGCATACGGCCCTGCTTTTTCAATATCAATTTGATTAAAAGTTAACTGCTTAGCACCTTTACCTGCAACTTCTTCAAAACTTGTCGTTTTGCAGCCTAAGTATTTAGTCGCTAACGCATCCATATTATGACGAGTTGCAACACTGTTTAAACAGTAAGATTCGATCATGGTATCAAAAGTAATACCCTGCATCTCAATGTTGTACTTTGAAAGTACGTTAGCATCGTATTTTAAATTCTGGCCAACTTTTACTTGGTTTTTATCTTCTAATAATGGTTTCAATTGCGCGAGTACCCAGTCACGATCTAGCTGCTCTGGGGCATCTTCATAGTCATGCATTAATGGTACATAAGCGGCTGTTCCTGCTTCAACAGAAAACGATAGACCGACAAGTTCAGCTTTCATATAATCAACACTGGTGGTTTCAGTATCAAATGCAAAAAGATCAGCACTTTTTAACTTAGCTAACCATGAAGTAAAATCTACTTCATTGAGAATAATTTGATAGTCTGTTTCAATATCATCAGGCGTTGGAATGTCTGCTTCCATGACTTCATTACTTGAACGATCTTTCGCAGTTGAGCCATCAGAAGTAGAATCCCCCTTTTGTAAGTCGGCTAACAGCCGGCGAAGTTCATATTTAGTATAAAGCTCGGTAAGTTTTTCAATATTAGCTTTACCCGGTTGAAGTTGATCAGCCGTTTGTTCAAGCGGTACATCAAGTTTAATCGTCGCGAGTTCGTAAGAAAGCGGCAAGAACTCAAGCGCTTCACGCAAATATTCACCTATTTTGCCTTTTACATTATCGGCATTGGCCATTACATTGTTGAGATTTTCATGTTCAAGTAACCATTTAACCGCTGTTTTTGGGCCACATTTATTAACACCAGGAATATTATCTACCTTATCCCCCATCAACGCTAAGTAATCAATGATTTGGTCTGGGCGCACGCCAAACTTTTCAACAACCCCCTCCACATCCATCTTCACATCAGTCATGGTGTTGATAAGCGTGACATGTTTGTCAACCAACTGCGCCATGTCTTTATCGCCTGTTGAAATAACGGTATCAATACCAGCCTTGCTTGCTTGGTAGGCTAAAGTACCAATAACATCATCAGCTTCTACGCCCTCTATTACTAATAGAGGTAACCCCATTGCTTCAACAATTTCATGTATTGGCGCAATTTGAGTGCGTAAATCATCAGGCATTGGTGGACGATTAGCTTTATATTCAGGATACATGTCATTACGAAAGGTTTTTCCTTTCGCATCAAATATCACAATAACATTGCCATTCGGGTAATCTTTGGTCAGACTTTTTAGCATATTTAATACGCCGGTAATGGCACCGGTAGGCTGGCCATCTTTGGTCGATAAAGCCTGTAAATATGGTACATGATATGCACGGAATAAGTACGAAGAACCATCTACTAAAATGAGTGGCGATAAAGCAGAATTTGTCATGATGATATGCGACTAGAAGTGAAATTTGGCTAAGGATGCCATATTCAGTGTTTTCTCTCCACTTAAACTAGAAAATTAGTCACAAAAGATCAATGAAAATGTGGATAAGTATGTTGAAAACAACAAGAAAGCTCATAACAACCAAACTGTCATTATGAGTTTTTATTTGATAAATAATTGTTTTTATTGAAAAAATGTGGTTTGAAATTCCATTTTCACATATTTTTTATTATTTTTATTTATGTGGATAAAATTTTATCCTGACGTTTAACAGCTTCTAATATTTTGTTTGTTTTTTGTGCTGCTTAAATAAACGAGGTAAGAGAGTACCAGAATTTCTCCTCAATACCAGACAATTATTAAATTATTTTTGATGAAATAATACGGCTTTAAATAACTAAAAAACATAAGCTATTAACGGTAAGACTTTGCGCGATCCGTAAGATATAAATACGTTAATTTACAGGCTATATTTTTTGAATAAAACTCAAATTCTATAGCAAGTATTTGTCAAAAATAGTTTGAATATTTAATTATATTTATTTATCGTTATTTCAACTTTAAAATGACTGTTGATTCGTTTATCTCGCATACCTCTGGTCAGACCTTTCTTGAGTGAATAACTTCAGCATGGTAATGTACACAAATAATAAAAATAATAAACTTGTCAATCTTTAATCTATTCCTACTTAACTTTTTGATATTGGGTGAAGCCCTCTATTAAGTTGGCTTTTGAGAGAAAAATATCATCTCAATATCGCGTAAAGTCAATATAGGATTACAATAAAGAGATGACCAAGGAATATAAAGGCGCAATTCATGTTAAATTTTACGATAAAACAAAAAATCATCTTCGGCTTTACCGCTATTGGGTTATTGCTATTAACAGCAAGTAGCTTCTTTTATTATTCGTTAAATAAAATTTCTGATGCTAATAATAATATCGAAACTTTAGCAGTTCCTGTTCAAAAGCAAAGTGCTTCTTTACAAATTCAATTATTAAAAATGATGAAACAGGCTGCAGTCGCTTACACTGTTTCAGATATTAATGCCTTGCAAGAAAGCTTGAAGGAATTTAACCAACTCCAAAATGATTACAAAAAAACGGTGCAGTTATTAAGTATAAAAGTAACCGAACACGCTCAAATGCAATCGGCACTTAAACAAGCACAAATGCAATATCAGCAATATTCTGCACAAATACAAACCATGTTTTCTGCCAAAATTGCTCACCAAAAAGCGATAACGGATTTTCAAACTGAATATAAAATGTTTGAAGATGCTAGATATCAAGCTAGCTCAAACATGCTGGATTTAGAAATCATTGAACCGGCTGGTCAAGAAAAACTACTTGATGAAGTTATTGGTACCGGCTCTCGTGTTGATGATTCTTTATACACCCTTGGAAATGGTATGTCAGGTCTGAATCGTATTGAATTGTCAGACTTGGTGATTAAGCACCAAGATGACATGATTTTTATAGTGAATAACATCCAAACTAATTTAACCTATTTAGTTCGCCAAGCAGAGCCATTAAACGCTGGTGAGTTGTTAAATGACTTTGAACGCAATTTCGGCATAATCAAGCAAGCAATAGAACAGCCCGGTGACTTGTATTTACTTCAGAAAGAGACAATTACTCTACAATTCCAAGCTCAAGAGGCTTACCTTTCAGCCAACGAGTCATATAATTTAAGTTATGAAAAACTCGATGAATTAGTTGTATTAGCCAACCAACGTTTTGTAAATTTCCAAAGCAGTGCAGAAGACGAAATACAAACAGGTAAAACTTTGGCGATAGTACTCGCATTAATTTTTATAGTGATGGCGAGTTTCATTTCCTATATCACCACAAAAGCAATGATAGGCCCATTAAGAGCCGTCAATAAAGCACTTGCTTTAATAGCCAGTGGTAACCTGTCAAAACGCATGGAGAAACGTAGTGATGATGAATTTGGTGTACTTATTACTAATATTAATAAGTTGTCAGATGATCTTACACACTTACTCAACAGGATTAACGAAGATGCGCATTCACTTGATAAGTCTGCTGCGCTCACTAATCAACAAAGCCAATTTATTTCACAATCAGCCAAACAACAAATAACGCGTTTAGATAATGCTAAACAACTTGCTGAACAAATGTTTGCTAGCTCAAATTCTGTAAAAGACGAAGCAGATATTACCGCGACTCATGTCACAGAAGCATCGAAACGCAGCCAAGATGTTAACAATATTGCCAATGATAACACTCAGCGCATTGAACAATTATCAACGCGATTAAGTGAATCAGTTGTCGTCATGGATTTACTTACCCAGCACAGTAAAAACATTGGAGGTATTTTAGATACTATCGGTGGCATTGCTGAACAAACAAATTTACTTGCTTTAAACGCAGCGATTGAAGCTGCACGCGCAGGTGAGCAAGGGCGTGGGTTTTCAGTGGTTGCAGACGAAGTGAGATCACTCGCTTCACGTACTCAAGCATCAACCGCTGAAATACAAGTCATGATTGATAACTTGCAAAAAGATACGTCCATTGCGGTTAATGCTATTTCAGAAGGACAAACACAAGCAAGCGAATGTGTTGCGCAAAGTCAGCAATTAAGCCATGCCATTAACCAAATAGAAGATACACTAAAAGCCATTGACTCTATGAGCAAAAGCATAACAAATGCTGCACAAGAGCAACTTATTTATAGTGAGAAAATTGAACAGACAATGAGTGACACAGCTGAAGCAGCCAATAAAAATGCTAATGAAGCGAGTAATATGCATAAGAGAAGTGAAGACGTTAATAATCTAGCACACTCACTTACAAGTTCTGTAGAACGATTTACACTGTAAACTGGCAAGTCGTTACACAACCTATAAATTTTCGTAAAGCGTCATCAGGGATAATATCCGATGACGCTAGTATTTATAGCGTCTTATCTAATTCGATTAAGTCAAGGTAACAAATTCTTCAGCACTTGTTGGGTGTATAGCAATAGTATTATCAAAATCAGCTTTAGTTGCGCCCATTTTCATCGCCACCGCAAAACCTTGTAATAATTCGTCACTACCAAAACCAATAGAATGAATACCGACAATTTTTTCTTCTTTACCAATACAAATCAATTTCATACGAGTAGGATCACGGTAATCTTCAGTGATAGCTTGATACAATGCTGTAAATTGTGAATTATAACATTTCACTTGCTCTTCACCGTACTCAGCAACAGCCTCTTTTTCAGACAGCCCTACCGTAGCAATAACCGGATGGCTAAATACCACTGTAGCAATATTTGAATAATCTAAATGCTCATAAGGCTTGTTATTGAATAAGCGTTCACATAGTCGACGTCCAGCAGCAACAGCTACTGGCGTTAATTGTGCACGTCCCGTATTGTCACCTACCGCATATATCCCATCAACATTAGTGTTTTGATATTTATCTGTGGCAATAAAGCCTCGTTCATTCGTTTCCACACCAGCAGCTTCTAAATTAATGTTATCAGTTGCAGGCTCTCGGCCAATTGCCCAAATTAAAGAGTCAACAGGTCCTACAGATTTACCATTTGCTAAATGCACCGTAAGTTGGCCATTATCATGTTTTTCAACACGTGTAGGAATACTATTACTATGCAGTGTTGGGCCGTGCTTTGCCATTTGCTCAACTAAAGTGTCACTTAGCATATCGTCAAAACCACGCAGTGGTTTTTCTTTACGTACAAGTAAATGTGACGTTGTACCTAAAGCGTGAAATACACCTGCAAGTTCAACGGCGATATAACCAGCACCTACAACCGCAACACTTTTAGGTTGTTCGGTTAAAGCAAAGAAACCATCTGAATCGATGCCGTACTCTGCACCTTCGATATTTGGCATGCTTGGACGACCGCCAGTAGCGATTACTATATGGTCAGCGGTAATATGTTCGCCATTAACTTCAACGGTATTCTTATTTATAAATTTTGCAAAACCGTTAATCACGGTAACGTCATTACTCGCAAAACCACGAGCATAAGCTGCATGAATACGTTCAATATACGCCTCACGATTTTTAACTAGCTTTGCCCAATCAAAACCTTGTAACGGGGCTTTAAAACCGTAATCGGCCGAATAATGTAACGCATCCGCAATTTGCCCTGCATACCACATGGCTTTTTTCGGTACACAACCAACATTTACACAAGTTCCACCAATATGCTTTGCTTCAATTACTGCGGCTTTTTTACCGTGCTTTGCTGCGCGATTTGCTGAGGCGATACCGCCGCTTCCTGCGCCAATGGCAAGAAAGTCAAAATGTTGAGTCATGTTTTATTCCTAAAAAATAGTATTGAATTATATATATGGTTAAGCCGACCGTTATTCAAGCCGTTTATCCATTATGGCTTGTTAACTTTTATCGCAATAACATCTTCTTGCAAGTATTGTTCGATTTTAAAGCCTTCAATAGGTTTGCTATACAAATAGCCTTGAATGAGATGACAGTGTTTATCCCCTAAAAATTTCAGTTGTTTTTCATTTTCTACACCTTCTGCAATACAAGTCATTTGCAAATTCTTGGCTAATACAAGAGTCGCTTCAACAATTGCTTCATCTGCGGTGTTAATACCAATGCCTGAAACAAAACTCCGGTCAATTTTTATTATTTTCAATGGAAGCTTCTTCAAATATGATAATGATGAGTAACCGGTGCCAAAATCATCCAGTGCTAGCACTACACCTAATTTGTCTAGCGCTTGCATCGTAGCAATGGCTTTGTCGGGATCTGAAATAAGCATACTTTCTGTCACTTCAAATTTTAACGCTTCAGGTGGTAAATCATACTCTTTTAAAATACGATTCAAGTAAGGAATTAAATTGTCTTCAAGGAAATGTTGAACGGATAAGTTAATTGATAAATATATATTAGGGCGAATAACTCGCCATTTTTTCAAGTCGATTACGCCACGTAAAATAGCGGCTTCAGTCATAGATATAATCAAACCTAGATCTTCAGAAAGTGGAATGAAATTATCGGGTGGAATTAAACTTTCTCCACTTTGCCAGCGCAACAGCAGCTCCGCACCAACGGCCTTTCCTTCGTATGAATCTACAATGGGTTGATAATGATTAATAAATTCATTATTTTCAAAAGCAAGTTTCAATTTAGACTCTGCGTTTAAACGCTCACTTGCCTCAACATTCATACGGGGCGTATAAAATTGAAAAGTATTACGACCAAGTTGCTTAGAATGATACATAGCGACATCTGCATGGCGAAGTAACTCATCACTATCTTTAGCATCTTCAGGGAACAGTGCAATGCCAATACTCGCGCCAACACTGACCATATTACCTTTCAAATCGACAGGTTCACCAACCGTAGTAATAATTTTTTGTGCGATCCTGGCAAGTTGACCATTACCGCGAAATGACTCTAGAAGTACCACAAATTCATCGCCACCAATTCGGGCAATAGTATCATCGACTCTAAGAATAGCACTTAGGCGCTTGGTAATTTCTTGTAATAGTAAATCACCACAATCATGACCTAATGAATCATTAACTTGCTTAAACCTGTCTAAATCAATAAAAAACAAGGCTATTGGCTGCGACATACGGGCAGAATAATCCATTGCATGCTTTATTCTATCAAGCAATAAGGACCGATTAGGCAAATCGGTTAAGTGATCATAATTAGCGAGGTAACGCAGTTCTCTTTCAGCATGTTTTTGCGCGGTGATATCAGTAAAAATACAAACAAAATAAAGAGTATTCGTTGACTCATTAAGGCTAGCACTCACGGTAACGATGACATGATATTCTTCGCCAGCATTTGTTTTTATCAGTTCTTCACCTCGCCAGTCATCTCCAACCTTTAAATTGATAAATAACTTCTGATAAAAACTAAAACGATCATCGGTCAATCCAAAGAGATTTGCTTCAAAAGCAAATTCTTCATCTTGCCAAGAAAAAACTTCTCGTAAAGACTCATTTGCGATAACTCGACTGAAGTTGTCACTTATAATGAGTACCCAATCTTTTGTTTTCTTAAAGGCCTCACCATAGAAATGAGCACGCTCGGCATCTGCTTGAGATTGTGTGATGTTAGTGTAAGCACCCGTAATTCTTGTAGGCTTTCCTTCAAGATCAGTTGCAACAATTTTTCCCAGATCTTTAAACCACAACCATTGTCCGTTAGCTTTTTTCATTCGGTAACTAAAAGAAAAACTGGTGTTAACGTCTGCTTTTTCCAAAAAGTGAAGCCAACGAGTATGAAATAACTTACGCTCGTCTTTATGGATTAACGATAAATGCTTTTTAAAGCTATAAGAATACTGAAGATTGTTATAGCCTAATTCTTCAGAGCCTCGTTTAGCAAACATTAAATTGTTACTGCTTTGCCAGTCCCATACTTCACTATTACTGCCCGTTAATGCTAACTGTAATCGATTCTCGCGATATTTTACTTCTTTATGCGCCGCCAATAATAAACGCGTATTTTGCTGACGTTTTGCATTCCAGAGTATAAATAAAGTCAAAAATAACACGACATAAATTACATATGCTAAGGGCGACAGCCAAGGAGCATAAGACACGACAAAATTAATGATAAACTCTTCAGAATATTTTTTAATGTCTGAAGATTGAATACGTACGGTAAGCGAATGTGATCCCGAAGGTAAACTAGGAAAAGTGATATTATTGTCAATGGTGAGTGGATAATCTATATCATCAACACCCTGTAACTTATATTCGAACAGTAAGTTATTAGTATTGCTAAAAGTTAATGGCGAAAAATCAATACGAATACCCACATCATCATAGTTTAATTGAACTGTGTCGCCATTATTAAACACAAATGGTAAGGCTAAATCACGTGACAACACATTAATATGAGTGGCATGTACACTCAGTTGTTCATCATTTGTCTTTGCTTTTAAAACCAGTGGGTCAAAAATACTCAAACCATTCATCCCACCGTAAGCAAAAGTGTGATTATACATTTGGTGAAAAGCACCACCATTGAACTCTTTACCAACTAACCCATCACTAACACCAAAGTTACGAATATGATGTGTTTCATCGTCTAACATATAAAGGCCATTATGGCTGGAATACCAAAGGTCGCCTTCCGGATCGACCAACAAGCCATAGATATTACTGCCGACAATTGAATTGCCTTTATGGTAGAAATACTTTTCTTCATAGGTTTTACTGTCTACACCAATAAGCCCCTTGCCAGAAAAACTAAACCAAAGTATTCCCTTTTTATCAAATGCCAAGCTTTCTATATAAGTCCACTCAGTCTCCTTGATATTAGGATGTTTATATATCAACGTATTGGCGCGTGCTTCAAGATCAAAAAACAATAATGAATCATTGGTGGCAAACACCATTTTTTCACTCTTAGGTAAATAGCCTAGAACATTAAAAATGTCTTTTTCATCAATGGTTGCACTCATTTCATCAAGCGGGTCAATTATCCCAGTAGTCAATGAAATACGATTTATCCCTTTTTCAGTAATACTCCATAAAGTATTGTGGTCATCATAAAAAAAGGAAAATTGACTTAACGCAAGCAGCTCTTTCACTTGATCGTCATAGGGAATATCGATTATTTTTTTGGTGGTTATATCAAATAACACCACGCCTTTTGCTGTAGAAATCCATAACCGCTGATCTAAGTCTTCAAAAACGCCATAAATATTACTAAAATTATAATTACTTTTTTGGTTTTCTTTCGTCAAATAATTCGACACTTTATTGTTACGGGTATCAAGTAAATTAAGACCATTTTGTGTACCAATCCATAATTGATTAGGATCACTGCGCCGCTCATTAATAGCCAAAACAACATTATCAGTCAAGCTTCTGTCATCATTTTTTTTATAACGATAGTTGGTAATCAAATCCAACTTAGGATCCCACTTATAAAGGCCTGTCGCATTAGAACCCAACCAAAAAACGCCTTGCTTGTCTTTCATAATAGCAACAATAATATTATTATTGATATGATCAAAAAATTCATTAAACGCAAATAAAAATTTTGTTTTATCATTCTTAGTGTCGGTTACTGAGAGCCCCAAATGAGTGCCTTGATACAAATCATCCCCATCAGCAGAGAACTGCCAACTTGATACACCGTCAGTAATGACTTTATAAGAAGGTAACGGATAATCGTCCGCTAGATAATCATTAATATTATGAATAGATAGACTATAAACACCGTGCTCTGTTCCTAAATAAAGTTGATTATTTGAACTAACATGAAGGTTATATACTTCATTTGCACCAACAGCATTAAAGCTCTCTGAACTAATTTCAGTAGCCGTAATTGCAGGTAACTTCTTCCAACGGTTGGTTTCAATATTTAACGCAAATGTCCCAACATATGTCGAAATATATAAAATGTTTTGATGTAATAGTATGTTGTAAATATTATTAACACTGGTGAGTACTTCTGACAAATCTAATACGCGAGTACTTTGTTGCGAAACCTTATTATATTTAATGATAGTTTTTGAACTAGCTATAAAAAAATTATTATTATTACTTTCTACCATATCAACTAAAAAGTAATCTTTATTGTTTGGGTCTGTTGCTAGAATTGTTTGGTATGTATCTGTTTTTTTATTGTAAGTAAAAATCCCTTTTTCAGTTAGGTTCAACCAAAGCAGCTTTTCTTTATCTTGAATAATTCTAAAAGTTTCATAATTATCAAAATCATTATCAGGGCCCGCTAGACTCCGAAAAGTATAGCCATCATACATATTTAGCCCATTTTCAGTGCCAACCCAAATAAATCCTTCGTCATCTTGAAAAATTGTTTTAACCGAGCCTTGAGATAATCCGTGTTCAACCGATAAGTTTTCTAAATACAAATTATTTACTTCCGCTCGAGCCGTATTGGTTAATAGCACAGCTAATAGCCAACATAGTGAGAACAAATAATTCAACGGAAAAAAGCGGAACATACTACCTCGAGAATTTATAATGAAGATAAATTGGACTTTTTTAGTATAAGTAAAATGTTGATAAAATAAACGTTTCTCATTGATTGAATTACAAATAAAGACAATAAAGGCTAATGGCAACACTAGGTTAACACTCTTGATATTAATGATTAGCTCACAACTTATGTACTTATTCCTATTATCTAAAAACAAAAGCTCCACAAACCTTGAATAGTGCACGTTAAGGTCTTACATCTACATTATCATTTAATAAAAAAACTGTATTATGAGCAATCCATTATTAATCGCTTCAGATTTACCCTCTTTCTCTCAGATCAAACCTGAACATATAAAGCCTGCTGTCGAGCATGCCATAGCAGAATGTAAAAATGTGATTGCTACAGTTTTAAAAGAGCAAACCTTTACCTGGGCTAATTTAGTTATGCCTACAGATGAAGCCGACGATACATTAACTAAGTTGTGGTCACCTGTTTCTCACATGAATTCAGTGATTAATAGCGACGAATTACGCGATGCATACGAATCGTGTTTACCCCTATTGTCGGAATACGGTACTTTTGTTGGTCAACATCAAGGCTTGTACGAAGCTTACCAACAACTCGCAGACAGCGACGAATATCAGCAATTAAACATTGCCCAAAAGAAAGTGATTAATAACGCACTGCGTGATTTTAAACTATCGGGTATTGCTTTAAATGATGACGACAAAAAACGTTACGGTGAGGTTGTTACCCGTTTATCTGAATTAAGCTCTACATTTGGTAATAATTTACTCGATGCAACACATGCTTATAGCGTAAATATTACCGACAAAAGCGAACTAGCTGGTTTACCAGACAGTGCGATAGAAGCTGCTGCGGAACTTGCTAAAGAACAAGAAAAGCAAGGCTGGTTATTTACTTTAGATATTCCAAGCTATTTACCGGTAATGATGTATTGCAGCAATGCAAAGTTACGTGAACAACTATATCGTGGATTTGTTACTCGTTCTTCAGACCAAGGTCCTAACGCCAGCGAATTCGATAACAGCGGTATCATGAATGAATTGCTAAAACTACGTCATGAACTAGCGCAGCTATTAGATTTCAATAACTTTGCTGAAAAATCTATCGCGACTAAAATGGCCTCATCAACGGATGAAGTTGTAGGCTTCCTTGAAAACCTTGCAGTAAAATCAAAGGCACAAGGCCAACAAGATTTAAATGAAGTTAAAGAATTTGCGAAAACAGAATTTAATGAAACAGATTTACAAGCTTGGGATCTGCCTTACTACAGTGAAAAATTAAAACAAAGCCGTTACGCAATTTCAGACGAAGAATGTCGCCCTTACTTTCCAGAGAACAAAGTAGTGTCGGGGTTATTTGAAGTTGTTAATCGTTTATTTGGATTGCAAATAAACGAAATAGCTAACATAGATACTTGGCATAAAGATGTGAAGTTTTTTGAAGTATTCGATCGCGATAATAATTTACGTGGTCGATTCTATTTAGATTTATACGCACGTGCTCACAAGCGCGGTGGTGCATGGATGGACGATTGCAAAGGTCGTCGAGAATTAGCTAATGGCGATATTCAATATCCTGTTGCTTATCTTACCTGTAACTTTAATAAACCTATTGGTGATAAACCTGCCCTATTCACCCATGATGAAGTAGTGACTTTATTTCATGAGTTTGGTCACGGTATTCATCATATGCTTACACAGATTAACGCCAGCGGTGTTTCAGGTATTGATGGTGTTCCTTGGGATGCGGTTGAATTACCTAGTCAATTTTTAGAAAACTGGTGTTGGCAACCTGAAGCATTAGCTTTTATTTCAGGACACTTTGAAACAGGTGAACCGTTACCACAAGAAATGCTTGATAAAATGTTAGCGGCAAAAAACTATCAATCGGCTATGCAAATGTTACGTCAATTAGAATTCAGTATTTTTGACTTTAAAATGCATAGAGATTATCAGCCTGAACAAGAAAACTCGGCTTATATTCAAGACATATTGAATGAAGTTCGTAACGAATATTCCGTAGTGAAAGCGGCTGATTTCAATCGTTTTCAACACAGCTTTGGGCATATTTTTGGCGGCGGCTACTCTGCAGGCTACTACAGCTACAAATGGGCAGAAGTATTATCTGCTGACGCTTTTAGCCGTTTTGAGGAAGAAGGTATTTTTAACGAAAAAGTAGGACATGACTTTTTAACTAATATATTAGAAAAAGGTGGTTCTCAAGAGCCGAGCGAGTTATTTAAAGCCTTTCGTGGTCGTGAGCCTGAAATTGATGCTTTACTCAGACATTGTGGTATCGAAGGATAATGAGCGACTATATATAATGGAAAAAATCGATTCACTCTATCAGCGAGCCGCCGAACGTAAAGGTGGCCCAGCTGTGCTGAACTTATTATTAGGTGATGCTCAACAAGATAACTTAGTTGCAGAACTTAGTGACGATCGCATTTTGTCGGCATTTACCAAGAAGATTTTTCAAAGTGGTTTTGTTTGGCGCGTAGTAGAAAATAAATGGCCTAACTTTGAGGATATGTTTTTTGATTTTGATCTGACAAAAATATTAATGATGCCCGAAGAGATGCAAGAGCGAAAAGCCAGCGATCCCAAAATCATTCGCAATTATAACAAAGTAAAAACGATTCAAGCTAACGCGCAAATGATGTTTGATGAAATACATAGCGATAATAACGCGCATAAAAGCTTTGCTGAATTTATTGCCGCATGGCCAAGCAATAACATGATTGGTTTATGGGATTATTTAAAGAAAAATGGCCAGCGCTTAGGTGGTAATACAGGCCCTTATGCTTTGCGTGCTATTGGTAAAGATACCTTTTTATTAACTCGCGACATTGAAGCCTATTTTCGCGCTAATCAAATTATTGATGGCGGACTTCAAAGTAAAAAAAGCTTAGCGGCTATACAGGCCACTTTTAATCAATGGCAAAGTGAATGTGACTTATCACTTACACAGCTCAGTCGCCTCGTTGCCTTCGCCACTGGCGACAATAATGTTCAAGTAGAGTTTTAATTTATGGACATGTCTTTAATAGCCGTTGGTTATGTTGATAAAACAGATGTCGATTTAGCGAAGAAAATTGCTAAAAAATGGCAGCTAGAATACATAGGTGACAGTAGCTCTGCCGCAAAACATCCACAATTACTTTTTTTACTGCAGGTAAATTTTCAACAGCTAGAACTGATCAAACTTGACGAACCTAAACTTGGCGGCATTAAAGTAGATTTTATTGATGGCGCTGTTGCTCATCGACGAAAATTTGGTGGCGGACGCGGCCAAGACATTGCTAAAGCGATTGGTCTAAAACATGGTTTTACCCCACATGTACTAGACGCTACCGCAGGCTTAGGACGAGACTCTTTTGTACTGGCTACTTTAGGCTGCACCGTTACCATGAAAGAACGTATGCCTATTGTCGCGGCACTATTAGAAAACGGCTTAGAGCGAGCTAAATTGAATAGTGAAGTCAGTGATATTGCCAATAGAATGTCGCTTGTTCATGCATCGACCATTGAAGAGTTAGCATTCACTCAGCAGCCTGATGTGATTTATCTCGACCCTATGTATCCTCATCGCGAAAAATCAGCGGCAGTCAAAAAAGAAATGCGTGTGTTTCAATCTCTCGTCGGTGAAGACCTAGATGCAGACGATTTACTAGAACCGGCATTGAAATTGGCCAAGTACCGTGTAGTGGTTAAACGTCCAAGTTACGCGCCACCATTAAATGATAAAAAACCATCAACCACTATTAAAATGAAAAAAAATCGTTTTGACGTTTATGTAAATCTAGCTATTCCAAAGAACAATTAACGAGGCTCGTTTACAGCTTAACCTTCTCTTTCGGCTCACAGCATAAGGTAATAGCTGTTAGCAAAAGTTGTAAACTAGCTTTTATTCATATCACTCTCGATGTTCTTCATATTTTCACTCGCCAGAATCAAAGCCACTATTACAACCTTTCATCGTTAAATTTCAACACTAACGTAGTGCGCATTGATTGCATTAGTTACAAATAAATTTCCAGATATTTTCTAATTTTTTTACAGCTTGTATTCAAGAAAACGAGATAAAACAGGCATTTTTCAAAAAACAGCCAATAGACATTAACAATATATTGACATGCTAAAAGTATAAAGATAACTTTATTTCTATTAAAAGGAAATCAGACGGTCACTTTTCTCGTCTAATAAGCTTTTATCTGTATAAGCATGTGAGGTGATCTATGGAAGGAATATTAAATGTTTTATTACCATCAATTTTAATAGTTTTAATTATACATTTACTAAAATTGGTATCGTTATTTCGATTTGTATTGTTAATTTTTTTAGCTATAGCATCGACATTTTTTGTGGACTTCTTTTACTGTGAAATTCTTAAATCTAGTTGTGTACCAGATCCTTTAGATGGGTTAGGTTATATAATTCATTCGATTTTAGTCGTGGCTATATCATTTGTTCTTGAAATATTAAGAACAAAATTTTTAATTCACTTAAAAAGTAAATACAGCTAATAAGCCACTCAATCAGGATAAATAACAGTTGGTTTTACTTCGTTACACATTTTAAGTAACTACAACTCGCCCCTTAACAGGGCGTTATAAATATTAAGGATGATTCGTGTTAAAAAGTATAATTTTGATGATTTTTCTTGTGCTACTCGTGGGGTGTGCATCAACTGATAAAACTCCATTATCGGCAGATTCATTTAATATGACTTCTAAAGATCCCTCATATGGTTTCACAGAAAAAAATCCAATTGAACTAGGCGGTTTCCTACGCGGGACTAAATATGAAGGCGCACACTTTGAATACTTCAACAGCCTTCAAGGTCCTAATGGTGAGCAAGTTCAAGTCAAAAGGCTAGGAAGTTGCTGCTCATTTGAGGATGCTTCAATGCCGTTTGGTGGTGGTTTATTAGATATGTACGAACTAACATACAGCGGGATTTCTCAACCTACGGTTATTTATGTAAATCTTTATAAGTTCGTAAAACCAATGGCGCCAATAGGTTTTGCTTTGCAGTAAATATTCATAACAAGGCATTCTGACTATAGCTAATATAAAGGAAATATATGAATACTCGAATGATTTCTATTAAAGCCCTACTCTTTGGCGTTTTTACACTTACTTTGGTCGGAGAACTTAAAGCAAAAGAAAGCGTAGCAGCTGTGTTGGAGGAGGCGAACTTAAAGAAGGCCTTGTATTGTATGGAAATACTTGAGAATCGCCCTGATCTTGAGCCATCAGATCGAATAGATATTTTGCGTAATGAATGTTATAGCGAAAAATTTATTGAACATTCACCCAATATACCTGATGGGCGAGATGCGCTGTTGAGCTTATTTGCAAGCCGTTATAAGAAGTACCCTGAACTTTCAATGAAGATCAAGCGCACCGCTTCTGATGGTGATCTTGTTTGGATCCATCTTCACGTCAAACATACACCAGAATCCCTTGGTGGTGCTGGAATTCAGATATTTAGAATGGAAGAAGGGAAAATTGTTGAGCACTGGGGAGTTGGGCAACCTGTTCCAAAAGAATCTAAAAACAATAATACAATGTTTTAGATTAGTTTTTGAGCAGTCGCTCAAAAGCCATTCAAGCAAGACATATAACAGTTGGCATTCGCTTCTTCGTCGCTTATTTTAACCCACAGTTATTTGCCTCTTAATCGGGTATTATGTGTCAATTTAATCTCTGTAGGACTCCAATGAAGTATAAAATTTCAATCATCTCATTAACGTGTTTAATTAACTTTTCTTGCTCTACCATCACAACTCACAATGTAACATTTGGTCACCCGTATAGTGGTACAGAAGATGCTATAAAAAACTTTCCATGTAGAACAGTCAATTCAATGAATTATTCAATGCTAAACTTTCCTTTTGTATTCCTTGATATGCCTTTTTCTTTTGTATTAGATACCGTTTTATTACCTGTAGACTTATTTGTGTCTCCTAAGGTAGAACGGAAGTTTACAACTGTACATGATAATAAATGTGTTTAGGAGTTACTATTAACAATTAAAGCCTCTTAGTGGTCATAAGGTTAACCTATGAAATTTGTACTATTATCTATTGCTTTACTGTTAATAACGACATGTGTACAAGCAATTCCTACAAAAAATAAACAAGTAAATGAAAATATGAAATTCGGTATGCAAGCTGTATTAATTGCAGCAGAAGGTAAAGGAGATGAGCTTGCTCATTTGATGTTAGAAGCATCGGAGACTGTTTCTAAAATGGATGGTTGTATTTTATATCTTGTACAACAATCATTAACTGATAACTCTAAAGTTTTGGTTACTGAACTTTGGGATAATAAAAAGTCTCATGCCGCATCATTAACAAATGAAGCAGTCAGAATGATAATTATGAAAGCTAAGCCTATTATTATTGGTATGGATCATAACCCAGCTAAATACATAGGTGGTCACGGTATTTAAACTGAAGCAGGTTAGCCTAACTAGGGCTTTCAAATCGGTCAAATAACAGTTGGCTAGTTCCGCTTCGCTACACATGATAGCCAGCTGCAACTTCCCCCTTGATGGGGCGTTAGTTGTACATCAATATTTAGAATAATCGAATAGGCTTGTAGTATGAATAATAAAACATCCTAATATACTGATTTTATTGATTTGTCATCTTTTGTCGTTAAATTGTCGTTAAATTGTCGTTGTATAAAACTAGAAATATAAACAAAGAAGAACATAATTTCCCTCGTTGTTTTCTAGGTTTAAAGGAGATCGATTTGTTTATATCAACAAGTAAATTAAAAACAGTACGTCGAGAAAAGGGCTGGTCACAAGATGTACTAGCTAAAGCTACGGGTTTATCCGTAAGGACAATTCAGCGCATAGAAGCTGATGGTAAAGCGTCGGCGGAGTCAACTCTTGCATTAGCGTCTGTTTTCAATTTATCTCCTCAAGCACTGAAAGCAACTTCTAAAGAAATTGAAGTTAATTGGACGAGGAAAACGATTATGAAAAACTTAATAGCATTGTTAATGATATCTGGAGCAGTTGGTATGCTAATAATTCTAGGAGCTAGTGTAAAACATTACATGGACGCAGCTTCTGGGTTATTTTTAATTCTCTTTTTATATTCAGCGACTATTGTTACATTTGGCACGAGTGGGATGCTTAAGTCATTGTCAGGACTTAAATATTTGTTCACTGAAGAAATGGTAGGCGGCACTCAAGCAAAATATTTAGGTGAGTTATACGGTAGTCAGGTTAAATTCTTATATGGTGGTTCATTTATTGGTTTAATCATTGGTTCTATTGCGATACTTGGTAACATTGATACTTATGATGACTTTGTCTTTTTAAGAGCGTCAGCTGTTAATTTAGTTGTTTTATTCTATGCTGCGGTACTGAGCGAAGGTATATTTAGGCCATTGAGTATTAAGCTAAGTACATGTGATATCAAAGAATAGTTTTATACCATATAAAGCTAAAAATCTATTCAATAGGTACAAAATACAGGTGGCTAAAATGTTTTTTCTCAACATTTTAGCCAACAATACTTAGTCATTTATTGGGCGTTATACCTTAAGGATAGTACGGTGAAAAAATTAAGCCTTGTAGGTTTTGTTTTACTGGTGTTTTTTGCATTTTTTAGTTACCAATCTGATCCATTACCATTTATATGCAAGATGGCTGATTGTCGAGAAAATAAATATGTGAAAATGCGAATACCTGATGGGACTTTTGAAAAGACGATTGAGCTATATTGGCCCATTGTTTATAAGAATCGAATTTCTTTGATACCTGGTGATAAAGTCCTTATTGAAGCTGAAGAAACTGATACTGGTTTAGGGAACTTTAAGTTAGTAGAAAAAGTCGTTAATCCAGAGAAAACAATGGAGTTTTCGTTTACACAAGTAGATAAAAATTTAGACATGATTCTTAGTGTAAAAAATCCTTTTCCAAAAACCATAAAATATCATTTAAAGATTATGGATTTTAAGGGAAATATAAATGAAGTAACTAGTTGTCCTGTTAAAGCAAAATCGTTCGTAAGTCAGAAATGGGATTATGTAGTTCTAGATCTAATTATAACTGACATGCATTTTTTAGAACCTAATGATGCAATGTCTTGTGTATATTAACGTATAAAATGTAGACTTTTGAAATCAAAATTAGACTATTTGAGCACCGTCAATTTTTACCTCCCCGTCTTCAATTATAAGCTCTAAGTGACCTAAAAGTTCATCATCAGTTACTGAGGACTTTTGTTTCCAAAGTACTCTAACCCTGTCCTTATTTTTTAGACATCCCATAAACTCAGGCTCAGCACTTAAGCTGGTTAACACGGGGGAATTCTCCCATTGGTCGTTAATGTTTTCGCGAGTAGCAAGTTTCAGCATTTCAGTTGAAAAGTTATTAGAAAACTTTGGATAGTCCATTGCATTAGATGCAAGGATTAAACTGCTCCAAATTGGTGTTGCTAATTTATGAATTTCTTCTTGTGTTAATTTATTTAATTGCATAATTTTGCTCCTGTACATTTAGATTCAAAAATTACATTAATCGCTGAACACTTAACAGTAAAAAGCGTGTATATTTCGTAGGTATCAATAGTTGTTACTGGATTGTGGTATGGAGTATCGAAATAAAGTTAGGTGTTGCTTAGTCTTTGTCAAAGAACACGTAAAAAAAAGTTCTACGGGCTACCAGCAACTCGCAGAGCGGTTAGGAGTTTCAGTACTTACTATAAAGAGGCAACTTAATGGTGACGAGATTTCCATGTCAAAGCTTCTTGCTTTGTGTGATGCCGCACAAGTCGAATTTTCAGAGATATGGGCGAAAGTTGAAAACAGAAAAGCAGAACATAATGTATTTACTAAAGAGCAGGATTACGCATTTTACTATTTTCCTCATCTATTTAGATATTTCATAGAGCTGATAAGCAAAAATTCTCCCAGTCAGATTCAGGAAGTTTGGAATATATCACCAGCTTCTACTCACATTTACTTACGTAAATTGGAGGAACTGAATTTGATAAGTCTTTCAGAAAAAGCTAACCCAACAATGCTAATCTCTGAGCCAATGGGCTTTGAAGGTGAAAGCCTAAATGTAATAAAGGGCATTCAAAAAGCTTTAATTGATGTCAGTGACAAATTGATTGCTCCTCGTGAAGATGAGCCTTTTGTCATTGTAAAACCAATGCTGCTCAGTGAAGACTTAAGACATAAAATGTATAAAGAGATTGCTGAACTAGTATCTAGGTATGCTGAGTTATCTGAGCGTTACTTCTTTAGCTCGACCCTACCACCTTGCAACTTAGTGATTTGTGACTATAAAGTTCAAGATGAGGAGCCTTTTCCAGATATTATTGATATCTCTGGATTTGAGCTTTCTGCGAAGTAATAAGATAACTTTTGTCTCGTACTCGCTCAAATTTTCTAGCAAAAATTGGAACGTCAACGGCAGCTTGAACTTGAAGCTGTCATTAACCAGCACCTTACTAATCACAACATTCGCATTTTTTATCACTCTTCCACATATTCCTAAAATCCCGACAACCTTGCTTGAAATACACTTGTCATAAAATCGTAACCTAACGGTAACAAAGATCAGTGAAAATCCGCTGTAATTTATAAAAGATTACTCTCCAAGGATTAACACATGCGAGTATCCAGCTTTTCACGGCTATCTGTTATTGCTATCAGTATTTTTGCCATTACATTCGTCGCAACCATGTTTCATGTTGGCGCATCACTTACATCCAGTCGAGTTCAGTACTCTGAGTATCAAGCCTTAAAAACATTAACCACTGTCAGATTTTATCGCACCATTGCCACCTATTTACAAACCGGTGATGCAAGTTTGTTGAACGCAGCACAAGAACAACTGAACGAAATAATTACACGTTCAGTACATCTAGATATTGGTAGTTTAAGTAATCAAATCACTGAAGAAGCAGGTAAACTCAATAAGAATATTGAAACAAAATATCGCGCTATGGGAAAGTTAAGTGGTGATCCACTTGCCTTAATTCGTAACGGTGAACAAAGCATGGTCGCTATCACGAATTCACTTATAAAGTACGCTTCACAAAGTAAAGCACTTAACGAGAAACAACGTGTAAATTATTTAATTACTACCGGAAATACTGCCAGTGCATTAAATTATTTAATCAGCACGCGTGAAATACTTTTTACCACTCAAGATATAAACGGCACAAGCTTTCAAAGTGCCTTAAAAGATCTCGTATTATTAACTCAACAGTTGTCAAATTATCCTTCATTAGCTATTTTCCCTGAAAGCGAAGAAGAAGCTGACGAAGATGACTTTTTTAATGATGAAGATGACGAAAAAGAAGACATCAGTGAAGAAGCCATTGATGAACTTAATTCCCTGATTAAGCGTTACCAAAGCGAGTTTGAAAATACTTTAGCATTGCAGAATCAACGCAAAGCTGGATTAGCCCTACTCAAAGAAAATGTTACAACATTAGAAGACATTATTCTTGTTGCTGAAACAGCTATTTTGCAAGAACAAGAAACATTGAATCAACAACTCTATTTAGTTGTTATTGGCTTACTGTCGTTTTTAGTTTGCTTTCTTGTGGCAAATTACTGGCTACAACGCAGTGTTATTTTGAATCCATTACGTAAATTACGAAACGGTTTTGTACAATTGGTTGAGCAAGGCAAAGTAGATAATATTACCGATATTCCCGCTAAGACAGAACTCGGAGAAATATCTTCGAGCTTTAATAAAATGGTCAACAAACTTGCGCAAGACGATAAAGCGAAAGCACAACAACTTGATTTAGTCGCTAAAGCTTTAACAACGATGGAAAGCCAAGTTAAAAACATTTATCAATCATCACACAGCACCAGTGCGCACGTGCAAGGTGCTCGTGAAATTATGGATGCCTTAGGGCAAGCCACTGAAACCGTTAACATGTTATCAGAACAGGTAGTGAACAACGCACAAGCGACACAACATGCGATGGAGACCAGCCAAAGCCGTGTAGCACAAGTGTTAGCCGCAAGTGAATCAACCAGTATAGCCGCACAACAAAGTAAATCGGCGATAACGTCACTCTTTCAATCGGTTGATAGTGTGACTTCAATAGTTGATGTGATTAGCGCTATCGCTGATCAAACCAACTTACTTGCACTAAATGCGGCTATTGAAGCCGCTCGAGCGGGTGAACACGGTAGAGGGTTTTCGGTAGTTGCTGACGAAGTAAGGCAATTAGCCGGTAAAACACAAGATTCACTCAAACAAATTTCTCAACGTCTAGATCAACTGCAAAGTGCAAGTAACTCTATTGAAAAAACAATTGTTGATATCGAAACAGCATCACAAAATCAAAAAACAATTGCAGATCAATTACAAGAAACCGCATTAGAGGTTACCGGCCAAGCCAAAATCTCAGCCACCGTAGCACAAGACTCTTTGACGCAAATAACATTACAACGTCAACATTTTATCTCGTTTGAGCAAGCCATGAGCAACGTTGATGAAGAAGTAAATAACTCACAAAAACTTGCCAAAATTATTACTATTGATGTAAATAACCATGTGAATGATATCGGTTTAACTCTCGAAAAAAGAGCATAAATAATAAAAATTTAAGAATTGTTTTTGAAATATTTACCGCGAAATAGATGCATGTCTTCGTACTATATTCTAAAATGAATTCAGTAATGAGATTCATTTCTGGAATTTTTATGGCAAAGGCTCTTTGTAAGTGGAAGAAAAAAGACATTGAAAAAAGTCTTCATGAACTTGCTCACATTGTTGATAAACCAAGGTTTATTTGCAAAGACTGTGCACGTTCAGCCCACGACAAAGGCTTTTTATGTAAAGCAATTAAACTTCCATTGAACCACCTAACCAACCCTTAACAATAAGAAGAACCTTATGATCCAAGAAAACAGCCCAATGCCATCAGGCGAATTATCACAGTTAAAAGATGGAAGCATGGTTACTCACAACACAGATGAACTTTTTGCTAATAAAAAAGTTGTCTTATTCGCAGTCCCTGGTGCTTTCACACCAACTTGTTCTGTATCACATCTACCGGGTTATGTTGTATCTGCCGATGAATTAAAAGCAAAAGGTGTTGACGCAATTATTTGTTTATCTGTAAACGATGCTTTCGTAATGAATGCTTGGGGCGAAGCACAAAATGCTGAAAACATTATGATGCTTGCTGACGGTAACGGTTCTTTCACTACAGCACTAGGTTTACAAATGGAAACAGCTGGATTTGGTGGATTACGTTCACAACGTTACGCTATGATTATTGATAATGGCACAGTAACAAGTTTACATGTTGAAAAACCTCAAGAATTTGAAGTAAGTTCAGCCGAAGCGATATTGAAAGCATTGTAATTGTGGAATGAGAATAATTAACATTAGTTATACCATTGTTTTTTAAAGTGTTTTTAAGTTACTTTTTCTCTATTTTTACAAGTTTTTCTTGTATCAAGCCAATGAAACAGGCAGAATTTACGCATATTATTTAAATGAGGCACCACAATGTTAAAACCTGAAATGGTCAAACAGCTAAACAAACAAATCAACTTAGAGTTTTACTCTTCAAACTTGTACTTACAAATGAGTGCTTGGTGTGAAGAACAAGGCTTTGAAGGTGCTGCAATTTTTATGCGTAAACATGCGGCAGAAGAAATGGATCACATGACACGATTGTTCACTTATGTCAGTGAAACAGGTGCATTACCTATTCTAGGAACAATTGATGCTCCACCACATGAATTTGATTCATTGGCAGATATATTCGAAAAAACATATCAGCATGAATGTGAAATTACTGAGCGTATTAATTCTTTAGCTCATCAAGCATTTACCAACCAAGATTATTCTACCTTTAACTTCTTGCAATGGTATGTTGCCGAGCAGCACGAAGAAGAAACCTTATTTAAAAGTGTTTTAGATAAAATTAACTTGGTAGGTCACGACGGACACGCATTATTTTTTGTTGATAAAGATTTAGCAGAAATGGCAAAAGTTGGTACAACAAGTATCATGACAGATACTACAGCTTAATCATGAATTATAAAAAGGCTTCAATCTGAAGCCTTTTTTATTCTGAGTTAATTTTCCAAGCTCACTCTTAAACGCAGTGATTTAAAAAAACATACCCTTCGCCACGAAAAGACTTTATACGTGATGACTCCGTGTTAACCAGTAGCTTTTTTCTAATAGTAGAAATATGCATGTTGATACTTCGATTAGCATCATCAAGACTACGATTAAAAATGTGCTTAGCAATACTCTCGCGAGACACCATTTTTGGAAAATCATTCATTAACAGCCAAAGCAAATTAAACTCTAACCCGGTAAGTGCTACCAACTGATTACAACAATAAACTTCTCGGCTGCCGAACAAAATCTCAACACCATCAATCATTATTCTCTTCGAAGCAGACATTATAGCGTTTGATCAAACAAGCTAACTTTATAACCTGTAGGTTGAGTATCATCAACTTCAACAATCATAAATTGCTCTTTCGACTCCTCATCTAACGTCAGCTCAAAAGCATTCAAAATAATATCACTGCTGTTATCTTTCGCCACCACATAAACTTGGTAAGTATTATTGTTCAAGTAAAGCAATTCGCTGTCTGCAAAGCTGACTACTTTTTTATAATAGGCCGTATTAATGGTTTCATCATTACGGACAAAATATATTGTAAATGAACCAAATTCAGCGCTGTCGACTAAATTAATCATCTTAATTTCATGATCATAAATACTACTTCTACTACTATTACTTACCACGAGTGAATGCACGTCTAAACGAATTTCATCTACAATACCATCGCCATTTTCGTCAACATCACCGTCGTTATCGTCATCAACCTCGACCCCATCAAGATAAAAGAATGCTGTTTTGTGGGTATTTTCTTCTAAAGAAAGGAGATGGTTTTTTAACAATAAGTCGCTTTCATCCGCTATTGTCATATCAAGACTGTAATCACCTTTATCAAGCACAATAGGTTCACTTAACGATCCCATTGATAAGTCTTCAATTTCTGGCGAGTCATCAAAACCGTTTACATAAAGAGAGAATGTACCTTCGTATTCCGGTAATAGCTCATGTTGTGAAATCGCGTTATAAGCATTAAATTTCGCTTCTGAATCAGCATCAATAAATGACTCTATTGATGAGTTAGATATCTTATCAAGCATATAAGGAGAGGTTCCAACTCCGTTGTTTTTTCGTATCGCCATTACATACTGTGAACTATATGAGAAGCTTATTTCATTCGACTGAAACAATATTTCACTGCTTCCTGCTGTTGTGAAATAGAATATATAATCATCTTGATCGAGTTTTTGGTTTACTGACAATTCTTGGTAAGCAAATTGTCCAATAAAATCAGCCTCATTGAACGTTTCATCTGCTTGAGATAAATACACATCAATACTGACATTATCTGAGTACATATTTAACATTCTAAAATTAAATCGGTCGTAAGTAATGTCATCGTCATCATCAATAATATCTATATCGTAAGTTGTCACAGAAGGTGCCAAAATATCTTCACTCATCACAATTAAATGAATAGAATCATCACTAATTTTCAAACCATCTTCATGAACAACGGTGAGGTCACTACTGTCGGTACTATCGCCATCTTGCCATGCTAATTCGTAAAAATAATTCCCACTCTCGACAGTATTGGTATTTGATGAGCTCCCATAAGGAACGCCGCTATAAGTGACTTCTATATCATCATCACTGGTTGAAAAATCTTCATCTACGGTTAAATAAATGGCAGGAGAATTATTAACGGTGTTGTAGAGTTTCACATACCCTTCACCGCTATTGTCATCATCTGAACCACCGCAGGCTGAAAGACTGAGAACTGTAGTTATTACTATTGAAAGCTTCATTTTATTTATGCAACGTATGTGCTTTTGGATATTCATTGACTCACCTAAACTCTTTATTGTTATCTCTGCTTCATTAGCAGTTCAAATACCACCAGTAAAAATGTTGGCAGTTTCGAGAGCAATAGAGTCGCTTGTTACAAATTAGTTCTTACCTTTACACAATCTTTGCATTTCTTTACCTTTGTTATTTTGGTTTAAGCAACATCACGTTTAATACCGCTGCTATTAAAGATATAATGAATTTAGACAAATAGAGTAAAATTTAAAACTATAGGAAAATACTTTGCAAATTGACGTATTAATTATTGGTGCCGGTGCTGCAGGCTTAATGTGTGCAGCTACAGCGGGTTATCGCGGTAAAAAAGTAGTCGTTGTAGATATGGGCAAAAAGCCCGGGCGAAAAATACTGATCAGTGGCGGCGGTCGTTGTAATTTCACCAATGAAAATGCATTGCCTGAAAATTATATTTGTCAAAATCCTCATTTTATTAAATCTGCGCTTAGTCGTTATTCAGCCCAAGACTTTATCGAGTTGGTTGATCGCCACGGTGTAAATTACCATCATAAAACACTCGGACAATTATTTTGTGATGATAGCGCACAGGATATTGTTGACGTTTTGATGACCGAGTGTGAATGGGCGGGTGTTGAAGTAAAAATGCGCAACGAAGTACTCTCCGTCACTAAAACAGCAACGGGGTATCAAGTAAACACAAACGAAGCCAATTACTCTTGTAATTCTTTAGTTGTTGCTTCTGGCGGCTTAACCATGCCTAAACTTGGCGCAAGCCCAATAGGTTATAAAGTCGCAGAACAGTTCGGTTTGAATGTTCTCCCCACAACCGCTGCATTGGTTCCTTTCACTTTGCATGACCATGATAAAAGCCGCTTTGACGGACTCTCTGGCATCAGTATTTTCACTGAAGTATCAAGTGATAGTGGCGACAGTTTTAAGGAAAACATTTTATTTACCCATCGTGGCTTATCTGGCCCTGCCATTTTACAAATATCTTCATTTTGGCAAGCAGGCCAAGCAGTAACCATTAACTTATTACCTGATCACAACTTAAATGAAGTTGTCGTAGACTGGCGCCAGCATCAAGCACAAAAATCCATAAAGAACCTACTTGCAACCTTATTACCCAAACGCTTTATTGAGTGTTTAGTTGAAAGTAATGATATTCCAGACAAAGCCGTTAACCAACTAAGTCATGCAGAGATTGAAGCACTGCATACCTTCATTCATCAATGGCAAATAAAGCCCAATGGCACAGAGGGTTATCGAACAGCTGAAGTTACACTAGGCGGTGTTGATACCGACGAGTTATCTTCAAAGACTTTTGAAGCGAAAAAAAGTGAAGGCTTGTATTTTATTGGTGAAGTTATTGACGTAACTGGTTGGCTCGGGGGCTATAATTTTCAGGCGTGTTGGGCTCAAGGTGTGGCTACAGGTTTGGTTGTGGTTTAATTGAATAGTGAGATTATATAGTGCGAAATTTTAGCACTCAATAGTATGAACAAAAACGATTAGCTAAAGAGAAAGTGAGCATAGAAGTTACTAAAGCTAAATCTTCTAATGAATTATTTTTATCATGCTATTGATCCATCTGAATAATGTCGATACTTTTTGGGAAAACATTCCAGATATTAAAAATTAAACACTTGATATATAAAGAGCTTAAGGTAGATTAATAGGCAATCAAGTAGTCATGAGTTTCTCTAATGGTACGTATTTTATTTTTATGTTTTATACTTAGCCTGTCATTAAATTTAATGGCAGATGATGTAAGTCTAGTGCCCGACTATTATGATGTACCTGTTAAGATGTTACTTCCCAAATATTCATTTTTGAAAGTAAATCCTGAATATTCAAAGCTAGATTATGAAGCTTTGATGTCTGCAAAAGAATTTATTCGAGAAAAATTAAATTCAGACTGGCCTTCTAATAACTTTACATTGAAAGAGAATACAGAATCTTTGGTTGGTGATTTGAGCACTTTTAATGAAAAAACGAATTTTACTTATCATATATTCAATTCAGATCAGTCAAAAATGATTGGATGTTTTTATATTAGTAACGGTTCTGAAGAAAAATATGATGCATCTGTTTTTATATGGGTACGTAAAGAATATTTGTCTACTCCTATATTTATTGAAATCAAAAGTGATATTAAAAACTGGATCTCCAAAGACTGGCCACTTAAAAATGTTGATTATTCATTAAACTAAGCCCCCCAAAAAAAAGAATTTAATGTATCAAATGTGGTGGTAGTGAATATTATAAAAAGCGACTCAATCTCATTGGTGATATTATCTCGACAATAGCACCTGTGGAATTAATAACTTCAGGAGATAATATTTGCGAACTAGATAGATTTTACACATAGATGTGAAACTCGCTCATAATATGCGCATCATCCCTTCTCCTTTTTATTTTTATTTTTATTTTTATTTTTTTAATTTCATTCCAGGGCTAGTACTCCCCCTTACTTAATCCCCAGAGCTCCTTTAATTTATCAATGAATAATATATCCCCTTTATTAACCGAAGAGACAAATAGTTCAAAGTTAGAATCATCAGACCTAATAATGGTAATTATGGTGTCTTCATCTTTTTTCTCCGCCGGCTTTACCTTAATATCTTTTATGTCTTTAAATGTGGATTTTTCGATTTGAAGCACGTCATTGTCATCTTGCCAATATGAAAAAACATGCTCATCTGTAAAGCCATTTCCGTCATCGCGAATACTTAGAAAACCATCACTGTAAAAATAATGTATCGTTTCATTCGCAGACACAACGTCCTGTCGATAAAGATACTTCATATCATGTTGCATAATATCATTTTGCGAAACAACTGAATCGCTGGGTATGAGAGGTGTCTCTTGGGCAATAACAAAACCTAACAATGGTAGGTATAATATGATTGCGGCAATGCTTTGAATATTCCACTTTGAGTTATAGTGACAAGCGTCACTATCTTGATCGTTAACTTTATTTATGTAATTCACAAATGGAATAAAAAGAACAGGTAATAACAAGGTGAGTAAGCTTAATGCGGCATATTCTAGATAATTTCCTGTTACTGAAAATACAAAATAAATCAGCGCAAAAAGAGTAGCAACAACAGGAAGCATAACTTTGTTTTTATCGAAACGCTCAACACTGTCTTTTTTTAATGCTGAAAAAAGTGGATAAAACCAGAAGATACCAAAAATAGCGCGTGCTATTGGCATCAACTCACTTTTCTGTTTTTGCTTTATCGCCTTCCAATTTCTGTACATCCAATAAGCCGTGTAACCGCCCATTGTAAACAACGATAAAACTAAAAACTTAACGATAGTTACAGGAAAAAAATGACTTTCAGAAAACTCAGGTCGGCCACTCGACTCTATTCGCCAGCTAACAATAAGCGCAAGAAACCCCATAACGTAAAGCAAAATAGCTTCCATCACCCAATTATCTAAAAGATCATTTTTTAATTCATCGACATCACTTTTTTTCTCAGCGTATTTAATAATGCCGTAATAAGCTTTCTTTATTAACACATCTCTTGCGGTGAGATAATTATCAATTTGATTTGCTGGAATATGATCAGTTTTGGAACGGTATTCATAGGTTAGGCTCAAGGTATTATCCACAAAATTTACCTTTCGCTCGAAAAAGAAAAAGTCGTTGTCTTCAACAAACGTTTCATTGTCGAAATGCCAGCCACTTTCTTTAAAGGTAACGGTGGTTTTATTGGTAATATTATTAGGATAGTCGAACCATAGCGGTACCTTTCTTGTTTGTTGCTTAGGTTTATAAACCGCATTTCTAATATTTGAAGGATAAAAGTCACTTTCGTAATCTACATCACCTTTTGTCCAAAATTCATCAATAGAATAGCTTTCGGTTAATGTTAAAACACCTGAGATTATATCGGTTGATATTTCAATTGGAGAAGTTGAGGTTAATTTAGGATAAGTTCGTTGGTAATATACTTTAAAGTCTTGAGTTAACTTCTTGTTACCATCGCGTTCTATTCTGCCTCGTTGCTTTTGTGCTTTATCGCCTAAATATTTACTCTCAACATTATATAAAGTGGCCTGCTCAACACCTTCAGGAATAATGAAACTTTCTTCAATATGGCTATAAGTATTTTGTTCGTTACTGGCCATAGACGTTAAAGCTGTTTCACCCGATTTAACAACCAAAGCATAGCCATAGTCAGGCTGATAAAGGTGAGCTAACTGCCCTTCTTGATAGCTTAAGGTTGGATCTAACCAAATACGTTCACCATTAAATTGCAGTGTTACAATAACGTGATTAAATAAATTAACCGCAGGTAACTTCTCAGCCAGCAACTTAGTATATTCTGTATCAACTAAGGCCGGGAAAGCTTCAATACCCAGTGCTTTTAGCAGCGCAATGAACAACAAAGCTTTGTCTTTACAATCTCCATATCTTAACGCTAAGGTTTCATGGGCTGGTGTGGGTAAATGTGAATTAACCCCCATTTCCAAGCCAACGTAGCGTATGTTGTCTTGAGTATATTTTAAGGCGGCAGTAATTTGCTCTGCTTGGTTAGCGCTCTGTTGCTTAATCTCATTGGCGAGTTCAACAATACTGTTATGCAGTTCGCTTGGCTGGTATAAGGTTTCGGCCCAAATAACCACATCTGCCCAGTTTTTACTTTCGCTAAAAGATATTGAACCGTAAGGGTCATACCAACCTGGTACTTCACCTGCAATTGAAAGCGTTTCAGTATTATTCATATGCACTTGGTATTCTGTAAACTCACCTAACTTTCGTTCTTTAATGTCAGGAGAGATATTACGCGTGCTTAAGAATAGAGGTGTATTTTTGCCCCAAAGTATTCGAACAAATTGATCCCTTACTGGCACCCTCCAATTCAACGAGCGGCTGTAAGCAAAAATGCCTTTATAAACTGGGTTTTTACCATAAAGTGTAAAGCTATAATCTATGGTGTCGCCTATTTGAATATCATCTATAAGAATATTAAGCGTTAAAGAGCCATTATAAATTTGGTTTTCTAATTCAGTTTCGCGATTTAATAATGATATTTTTGCGCTCGATAGTTTATCAATACGATCGCCTTTTCGAACGATGAACAAAGTATTCAGTGCCAGCTTTTGATAAGAAGGGTCAAAATCGAGATTTATTTGTGAGGTATAATCAACGCCAGCTTGATTCGCAACTGTTTCAACATATCGAGAATACGACACTATTTTTTCTGCCGCTGACACTTTTCGTTGTGAATCGAGTAATTGATAAAATACACCGTCGTTGATATCGTCAACGGGAATATCTTCTGTCAATGTAATGTCACGAATTTCGACCCAAGTTGGAGTGGCTTCGATGTGAATATCATCATATTTTTCAGCGTGAATTAAACCGCTTAACAATAGGAAGAGCGTGGTAATAACACTTATTGTTATTCGAGATAAACAATTGAAAATTTTCAAAAAAAATCCTTTTATTTTTATTATCTTGCTAGTTTGCCTGTAAAGCAGACAATATAGCAACATTTTTAAACCTATAAATCTACTTTGATAAATCACTATTCACCTGAGTAAAAAATAAAGTGAGGAAAAGTTTTTCTTGGTATGATTATCAAATATTATTCGCGGTAGATGATTAAAGAGAATATTCAGATGACTATAAACCTAGAGGCTATCCATTGCCCTCTGTGCCAGCAAAATAACCGTTGTGACGTTAGTTCACCGCAAGGTTGTTGGTGCTTGCTAGAAAAAGTTCCTAATGCATTAATACAAAAGGTACCTGATGATAAAAAAGGGCAAAATTGTATTTGCCAAGCGTGTATTAAAAAATTCAACTTAGCTAAAGAAGATAACTTCACCGCACTTTAAGCCTTTTTACTAGCACGCCTTTCTGCCTCTATATGGATAGTTTTAGTTTAAATAGTGGAAAGGACATGGCGTTATCACATTGTTGAATATGATTCGACAACAAGTGAAGTCATTGAAAACTTCGCCAAAGTTGAAAAGCAAATAGATCGAAGCAAGTAGATCGAAGCAAGTAGATCGAAGCAAGTAGATCGAAGCAAGTAAAAAAATTATCAGGTAGAACTATCAACATACAAACAAACCTGTGTTAGCATCGGCATCAATCTAATCAAGTCACAAAAAATTAACAGTATGAAAACGAATAAAAGCTATTACCTTTGTCAGTTGATAGGAACCGTGTTGTTCTTTAGCTTTCCCTTGCTTGCCGTTTTCATGACTCAAGAAACTGACACTGATTTTATTGTTGAAATATTTTACTGCCTGCAAAATATACTCGTTTCCCTGTTATTTACTCATTTTATACTTCGGGCCTACATTAAAAAGCATCGACAAAATAACCCTTCTTATTTCAAAGTGTACAGTGTCGCGATAATGTTAAGTGCAGCAGCGGCTACTGTAGTGGGAGTTATTGCCGGGGCTGCTTTCGGCGATGCAGAGAAGTCTTACTTCTCCGTTGATTACATATTAATGAAAAGCATCGTTAACCTATTTATTTTTACATTATGGAGTGGTCTTTATTTAGCGATCACTTCGAATCGCGAACGTATTAAGCTTCGAAAGCAGTTACGAGATCAAGAGTTATCAAGTTTGATGAACCAAATAAACCCGCACTTTTTATTTAATTCACTTAATACTATTCGGGGCATGATCTTCGAAGATAAAGATAAATCAGCTGAGCTAGTTACCAAGCTTTCCACACTTTTTCGCTATAATTTATCTACAGACACTAAAGCACATACTAGCTTAGGTGCTGAGCTAAAAATCTGTGAGCATTATTTAGCCATTGAAGAAATCCGCTTAGGTGATCGCCTAAAGGTTAACTTTTCTGTATCGCGAGAGAGTGAATCGGCAAAGATACCCACAATGTGTTTATTAACCTTAATTGAAAACGCTATTAAACACGGAATTGCAAATTTACAGAAAGGCGGTATGGTTTCCTTAGAGAGTAAAGTTGAGCAAAATAAATTATTAATAAAGGTCAGCAACCCTTACCAAGAGGATTTAGTAAAACCTGGAACAAAAGTAGGATTGAAAAGTTTGCAGCAAAGAATTGGACTTATATTTGGTACACAAGGGCAACTAAAGCAACAAGGTTCAGGAAATACTTTTAGTGTTTCCCTCTCTTTACCTTTCGAAATAAGCTGATATACCGGCGATTTCACCAAGATTAAAACCTCATTATGAAGGATTACTCAAACATATAACCGCTCATCATTTTTTCTAACCGCTTATCACTTTTTACCTTTTTCATCTATTTCACACTGTATTCTTATTATCACTTAAGAAGTATAGCGCTCAAAAGTTTACAGCATTTTAAAAGGAATAAAAAATGACAACATTAAAAATGATTTTCGCCGGAGTAGGTTCATTAATTTTTCTTGGTCTTTTTTCTGCAGGTTTCAGCACTGCACAAAATCAAGAAATCACCTCAAATGTCTGTGAAATTAATGCCAATACACAGGAAGTTAGCTTAATAGATTTAACGTCTTTAACCGCTAAAAATACCCAGTCTGTTGGAAAAGGATAAACTTTATGCCTATTTTACTTTTAATTATACTCATTATCATTTTATATTAGTCGCCTTATAACAAATGCAACACAAGGAAAATAATGCCAACCATTGTTGAAAGTTCACAAGTAGAGGTTATGTCCAATGAAATCAATAAACCATGGAGCGCTAAAGCAACCTTAGGTTTAACCCTGTTGATTTTCATTTTCTATTTTTTAATATCAATAATTGTTCTTGGCATAGCCTCAGGTATAGAAATCAACGCATCAGGCCTGAATTCAGAAAACGCATTCGATTTTGGTACAGATATTAGTCAAAAACTAGCACTCGACGGTGACTTTAACGCGATTAATTATCTGTTAACCGCTTTATGTTTATCTCCCATCATCTTCAACTTTGCTAATAGAAAAAAAATAACAACTGCAGCCGCTTATTTGGGTTTTGACAAATGGCCAAACAGAGCAACTTTTATTAATTTTAACTTAGCAATATTCGCGTATTTTATATTTTCATATTTTTCCTCAAGCGCTTTATCCATAAAAACACCTCAAAGTATGATCGACATTTATAATTCAACTGATTATCTATGGTTGTTATTTATTGCTGTGGTTATTACGGCACCCATTTTTGAAGAACTTCTTTTTCGCGGTTTTATCTATAAGGGTTTAGAGAGTTCACCTTTGGGTATTGTTGGTGCCATTATTATCACCAGTGTGTTATTTACACTGATTCATTCTGGTCAATACGACTTATCCATTCTCCTAGTGTTATTTCCCTTAGCCGTTATTATTGGTTTATCTCGCTATCGAAGCGGGGGGATATATTTACCGATTTATTTACACTTTGTGAACAACTTATATTCTGCGGTGTATATGTACTTATTTATGAATTAAATTAATTATATAGCGGCTTTACTTATACGCTAACGCGATAGACGTTATATACTGACTATCTATTATATCAAATACCAAAACAGACAAAGCAACCGATAAAAATGATAGTAAAAAAGAAATCTAACACCGCTTATTACCTTTGCCAACTCCTAGGTTTATGCATTGCACTTACTTTAGGTGTTCTCGGGTTATATTTCGACCCTCAACTTCAAGCGCCTGAATTTCAAAATTCAGCATCGTATTATTTTATTAAAAACACGCTTTCTTACGCCTCTGCCATGTTATTAACTCATTATGTTCTCCGTAACTACCAATTTCAGAACCAAGAAACGACATTAAGTGCCTTCTTAAAAATAATTTTTCTATGTTCGTTAATTTCTACAGTAATCGACAAATCTTTAGAATGGGCTTTTACACTTCCTGAACCTGATATCTTTATTTATCAAAACGGAATAATTCTCGAATTCTTTTTCTACTTATTAATCAATTCGATATTTTTCATTTCGTGGAGCTTTCTCTATTTAACCATTACTTCAATAAGAGATCGTCGAAAGCTCGCAGAGCAATTAAAAGAGCAGCAACTTGCCAGCTTAATGAACCAAATAAATCCACATTTTTTATTTAACTCGTTAAATACTATTAGAGGAATGATATACGAAGACGAAGATAAAGCTGCCGAGCTTATTACTCAGCTGTCTACCTTGTTTCGTTACAACCTATCAACTGATACCAAGGCCTTCACTTCACTTGGGAAAGAACTTGATGTTTGTCAGCATTATTTAGCCATTGAAGATATACGCTTAGGTGATCGACTTCGTATTAATCTGAATATATCACCAGAAAGTAAAAATGCTAAAATTCCTACCATGGGCTTATTAACAATTGTTGAAAATGCGATAAAACATGGTATCGCCCATTTGAAAAATGGCGGGGTTTTAACGTTAAATAGCAAAATAGAAAATAACATGGTGATTATTGATATTATTAACCCTTATCAGTCAGATTTAGTTAAGTCGGGCACTAAGGTCGGACTAAAGAATTTAAACCAACGGATTGAGCTGATTTTTGGTAAACAAGGTAAGTTAAGCCAAGAAACAGAACACGATACTTTTCATCTCAATATGAGTTTACCTTATGAACCTATCAAAAATGGATAAACCACTTAATGCCATCATCATTGATGATGAACGTATGGCCCGCCAAGAGTTACTACGTTTATTAAAAAAGCACCCTCACATAAACATTGTTGCTCAAGCAGAGAATATTGACCAAGGATATGATGAAATTGAACAACATCAACCTGATATCATATTCTTAGATATTGAAATGCCCGGCGGCACAGGGTTAACGTTGGCAGAAAAACTTAAAGGCGAAATTCCCATTGTATTTTGCACAGCTTATGACGAGTTTGCTGTTGACGCTTTTGCGCTTAATGCCGTTGACTATTTAGTTAAGCCCATTGTTCCAGAACGTTTAGCAGAAACCATAAACAAATTTTCTGAACGTGAAGTTACCTCTGAAGAAGCACTACTTAATGATGACTTTAAGCTCATGGTTAAATTTGGTGACCATATGAAAATAATACGTTTAGGTGACATCTCTCGTTTTGAAAGTATCGGAAATCATGCCGCAATTTATACACCCCAGGGAAAATCTTTTTTACACAGCTCTTTAAACAAGATTGAAGCAAGGCTTGATCAAAATACTTATTTTCGCGCCAGCCGCGTCGACATACTTCGCCTTGACTCCATAGAAAAATTGGAACAAACCGTTAACTATGGCTTAACGGCGAAAATGACAAATAATATGGACGTGGAAATATCGCGTCGCCAAGCCAGTAAATTAAAAGCACAGTTAGGTTTTCCTGTTTAATTAGAACGACCTTTTATATCAACATTATGTAGTTAAACATAATTGTTCAATTTACAGCTTGATCAAGTACGTTAATTAACTAAACTGGTGCGATTAAACATTATTAGGAATAAACATGAGAACTGTTCTCTCAATATTATTAACTTGGCTGGCTTTAAGTAATCAATACGTGTTCGCTAAGAGTGACACCTCTTATCAGGTTTCATTTCAAAACGCAGTTCACCACGAAGCTCGTATCTCTGCGACGTTCACAGAAATTGAAACAGAAGTATTAACGGTTCAAATGAGCCGAACGTCACCAGGACGTTATGCTCTTCATGAATTTGCCAAGAACGTTTATAACGTAAGTGCTGTAAACAGTGTTGGCAAACCGTTAGAGGTTACACGACCAAATCCTTATCAATGGGAAATCGCAAACCACGATGGTGAAGTAACCGTTAATTATACATTATTTGGTGACCGCGCTGACGGAACATACTCTCAAATAGACAGAACACATGCCCATTTAAATATTCCTGCGACCTTCATTTGGGCTTTAGGACATGAACAAAGACCGATAAAAGTAGCATTTGAACCCTTTAGTGCAAACTGGAAAGTCGCTACACAACTTAAAAGTACTAAAAAGAAATATATATTTACGGCTCCAAATCTAGCCTACTTTATGGACAGCCCAACAGAGCTTAGCGATCATCAAGTAAAAAGCTGGACTGTTAATTCAAATGGAAAAGACTATAAAATTAACTTAGCTGTGCATCATAACGGCATTGAAGAAGATTTAGTTGAGTTCGCTCGCCAAGCAAAAGCTATAGTCGCCGAGCAAACCAAAGTATACGGTGAATTACCTGACTTTGATTATGGAGAATACACGTTTATTGCTTGTTACCTACCACATGTAAATGGTGACGGTATGGAACACAGAAATTCAACGATTCTCACCAACAAAAAATCATTAGATGAAGGCGACTTTTCACAAATTGGCACATTGTCGCATGAGTTTTTCCATGCTTGGAACGTTGAAAGAATTCGTCCAAAGGCATTAGAACCTTTCAATTTCAATGCTGCCAATATGACAACGAACTTATGGTTTGCAGAAGGGTTCACTTCTTATTACGACAAGTTAATGATCCGTCGCGCACAAGAATCGACCATGGATGAATACCTAAGCGTTTTATCCGACATTGTAAATCAGGCTGATCAAATACCTGGGCGCCTATTCTTTTCTCCTGAAGGCGCCAGCATGTTAGCGACTTTTACAGATGCTGGTACCTCTATTGATAAAACAAACTTTAATAACATATTTTTCAGTTATTACATTTATGGCCGAGCAATGGCACTCGCTTTAGATTTATCTATTCGCGAACAGTTTCCTGAAAAGTCACTAGATGACTTCATGAGAAAAATGTGGACTAATTTTGGTAAACCGGAAATACCATATACTCGTGAAGACTTATTAAATACATTAGCCATATTGTTAGATAATGAAGCCTTTGCCAAGCGCTTTTTTAACCAACATATTTATGGCCAAGTAAAACCTGATTACGCTCCACTGCTAAATAGCGCTGGGTTAAAAATAGTTAAAGCCAATGAAGACGAAGCTTTTCTAGGCCGTATAAAGTTTAACTTTAATGGCGAAGCTGCAGTCATATCACAACCTATCATATTCGGATCCCCTCTTTATAAAGCAGGTATTGAACGTGGCGACCAAATTATAAAAGTGGGCCGTCGTGAAATACGCAATCAAGGTAAATGGAATAGTGCATTAGAGCAATTTAAACCCGGTGACAGTACAACCATTGAATATACACAACGTGGTGAAAAATTGAGTACAAAAATTACTTTTATTGAAAATCCTAAATTAAAAGTAAGCCGAATTGCTGATGACGAATTAAACGATAAACAAAAAGCATTCCTGCTCGACTGGGTTGGAGATGATAAACCAGAAAAAAATACGTCGGCAAAAGAATAGCCTTGTAAAACTATCTATCCACTGCTTGTAAATAGAGGGGTTAATTTAATTATTAACTCCCTTATTTACAGAGAATCACCCTAAAAGCCACACCTAATTAAGATAACAAATAAATATTGTAAAAATGATAATTCTTAACAGTAAAGCCCTTTCTTTCTTGTATTAATAAGTTGTAATATACAAAGCATATTTGATGTTTTGCTTTAAAAGTAACTTCCCTTTAAAAGCATATTTATAGGATTTTGTGTGTCTTATTCCCAAGAAAAAATTGAAGAGTTTACTCAGCCTGTTATTTGTTTACTCGGTGACCAGCTTACATGGCGATGGGAAGACCGGTTTTCTGTCATGTTATCTGAGTTTTCACGTAACAAAAAAGACAAAACACTCTCAGCGCTCCGTCAAGAGTTTCAGCATGAGTGGAATAAAAAAACGATTAAAAGGGCACCACAAGAAATCAAAGACCACTTAGGTCCGTTGATTAAGCTGAGTAAAGACCAACTTATATTAGCTTGTCCTGCAACTGAAACATCACCAGCGATGATTGCATTATGGTGGCCTTGGGGTCATGGTAGTACTTATTCATTACGTTTAGCGCTATTAGACACCCCATATGAATATAATGAAGCTTCAGCTAATAGTGGCGGTTTTGTTCAACGCTTGAAAAGTCTATTTGCTTAATAAGCATTTTCATTTTTATGTTCTTATATGAAAATTAACACCTTGTTCAGATAGTACTTTTACAAAGTCGTCCTTCTTACATTCTGCGACTTGTTTACAAACAATCAGGTATTTATCGATAGCAATTTGGTGATCTTGTATAGCTGCTTCTTGTAACCAAAAAAGTGCTTTGTTTAAATCTTGTTTACCATGCTTACCTGAGATGTATAATTCAGCTAAATTTACTTGTCCGAGCTTATGCCCCCTTTCTGCTGAAATTTTAAATTTCTCAAAAGCTAATTTAATATGTTCACTTATGTAGCTCGCTTCTAAAAAGGCTAAACCCGAGTTGTTTTGTCTTGCACCGGGGAAATAAGTACTACTTACAAAACGTTTTTTAGGGATAATAACAGGCTTGCCACGCAACCTATTTTTGACAGGCCTTTCAACACGGTAAATTGCACCCTCTGCACGCATTTCTTTTAGTTCAGCAAAACTATAATGGTATTTTTTTCTTGAAAAAAAGCTGAAGTGAGTAACATGACCCACTCTAATACTTTCATCGCCACCACGCTGCATTTTGTAAAATAGTCGGCTATATGCCACGGTTACTATGTCACCTGTAATATCAGTTACTTTACCAATACGGTACTTTTCATTAGGACGTAATTCATCAGATAGGTACCGAAAATCAACATGGTAAAAGTCATTAATCGCTGGTTTTTCGATGAATCTATCTGACATTTGATGCTTCTCAACTTCTCCTTGTATCAAATAACCTAAGAAGATTAATGTTAGGAGCGAGCCTAAGAATTTACTAATGAGTCGCCAAGCAGGAAACAAGTTTTTTGATAACTCTTTTACTCGTTGTTTTGGCAATGTCGTTATATCAGTTTTAAGCCAGCAATGCTGACATTGAACTACAGTATTTTTTTCAATAGGGAAAAATGGAATACTCTCAACAAAAAAGAATGCATATTTAATCACTCCTTTCACTTGATGGTGGTTACAACCACAATCGGGACACGTTAACTCGTCTATTACGCACCCTTTAATTATCTGTTCACTGTATTCCATTTTATACTCTATTTTTATTCCGTTATTTTTTATACCATTAGTATAAAAATCACACAAGCTTTATTACGAAAACATTAGTAGTTAATGGTTGAGCGTATCGCTCATTTATCATTCACACAATGATACCAATTATTTTGCTTATTCCTTTTTACTTAATAATTAGTACCTATTACAATTACTATTTTATTTCTATATGGAATTTACTCTTGCCTAAACAAGTTCTTATTTGGGATTTACCTTTACGACTTTTCCACTGGTTATTTGCCCTTACCGTCCTAGCCTCTTGGTACACTTCTGATCAAGACAACGATTTAATTGATATTCATATGAAACTTGGCTATTTCGCTTTAGGCTTACTTGTTTTTAGAATTTTATGGGGGTTTGTCGGTACGAAACATTCACGATTCAGTTCTTTCTTCCCTACCCCCAATCGACTTAAGTTGTACATAAATGACTTAAGAAGTAATCAAGTTAAGCATAATACAGGTCATAATCCTTTGGGAAGTTTAATGGTTTTCTTGATGATTTTTCTAATAAGCCTGCAGGCAATTAGTGGTTTGTTTATCAATGATGACGTATTTTCTTCTGGGCCTTACTACGACAGTGTCAGCAAGGAAGTTGAAAAAATTATGTTTTTTTTACATCATAATATTTTTGATTTTATGATTGCCGCTATCGCTATGCACCTTTTGGCAATTGCGTATTATGAACGCGTTAAAAAGCAGTCATTAATTCGTCCGATGATCACAGGTAAAAAATCTGAAAAACGGGTTAAGGTTAATGACATAATTCAACATTCTAAAATCTTATTGTCTGTTTTATTAGTGATAGCCGTTGCAGCATTTATATATTGGTTAGTAGTGGTGAATGCACCCATTACTGAAGAGTATTATTATTAATTTTACGTTTTATACTTTCTGAAATTCAGCCTTGTCTTATAGAACAAAGGCTGAAAGACAGTTGTGTGGTTAATGTATAAAATAATGTAGTTTTGGCACTAACCGATTTCTAATTATTCTGCTTTAAAGTCATCGTGACAACCGCCACATGTTTTACCAACTCCGCCAATCGCTTTTTTTATCAAGCCTTCATTTCCGCTTAAGGCAGCTTTTTGTAAATTTGCTGAAGCTTTCGTTAAGTCTGTAATACGTTTGGCGTAATTATCTGGTTGTGTCCAAATCTTATCTAATGCTTCTGTTTTTACTTTATGTGCTGAAGTATCAGTACGCGTATAATCTGCAATCATCAAAGATAATTGATTAATACGTAAAGCATGCTTACCAACTTTTTCTGCATCGAAATCTATCTTTCCTCTCGCCATTCCGCCTAATGGCCCCATGTTACTGCCGAGTAAACTGAAAATTGATTGACGTAAATCAGTGGCTTTTTTTGCATGTTTCATTGATTTTGCTGAATCAGCCATTGCACCAGATGCTAGTAAAGTAATTACGCTCGCTATTGCTACTTTTGTAAATAATTTCATTTGTAGTTCCCTTTATATTTATATATTTTTTTAACTATATCAAAACTTGGCAAGTTAACAAAAAGTTATCATATTCTATTTGCTAATACATGTTACAAACAATGTCTAAATTTCCAATGTAAACATATTGAACAAGGCGGTTCATTTTCGAACTATTGATGAGTTCATAAATGAACCCACCCACACCCTATGCTGATATTGGCTTTGGAAGTATCATCATCACTGTTACTCCTTGCTGTGATGAATCGTTATCGTTGTTATTGTGCAACTCCATCACTCCCTGATGTTGCTCTATAATATTACGACAAAAGCTTAATCCGATGCCTTGTCCTTGCGGCTTTGTTGAATAAAGTGGCACAAATAAGTTATTCATATTACTAAAACCATGTCCATTATCGACTACTTCAATAATGTAATATTGATCTTGAAGGGCCAAGTTGACAGTTATTTCGTTTGCGCCAGCTTCTTTAGAATTTTTGAATAAGTTAATAAAAATTTGTTCTATAAATTGACCATCAGCCCAAAAATCTTCAACACCAGCATTAACCGTAATGTTTATGTCTTTGAACAAACTTGAACTTGATTTTATAACATGATGAACAGAGAGCCACTGACAATGTATTTGAAGTTGTCGAGAAATTGGCGAATAACGATTAACAAATGATTGTAAGTGAAGGCAACGCTCAGTGATCACACCAAGTATCATTTTGTCACGCTCGTTACTTGTTTTATCAGCCAAAGTTTCTGCCATCGATGACACAGGTGTTAGTGAGTTACGAATTTCATGACCCAATACACGAATAATTTGCTGCCATGCATTAAGCTGACTTTCTCTTAACGCAGGTTCAATATCAATAAATACCAGCAACTGATGATTCTCACCATTATCGAGAAATTCACTATGACGTATTTGCCAACGATTTTGCTTTGCTTGATCGATAAATTGCCAGTGTCCATCATTGTAATGTAAACCAAGTAGTTCTGCTGTGGCATCTCGAAACATTTGCCAAGGTTGCTTGAATAAATGAGAGAAAGTTTCGTTACCCAGTGTTAGCTCTTGCTTTCCATTAAAAACAAGCACTGGAGTATCAAGTTGAGAGATCAGCTGATAAACCAGAAAAGCCTGCTGATCAAAGTGTGATTTTTGCATCTGTAATTTTTCACTGAGTTGTTTCAATTGCTGATGAAACTCTCTTACTTTCCCTTCAGGAAAAGCCGACTTTCCAAATTGGTTATAATTTTTTTGATTCATAGCGTCTAAATGCAATGAAGCTCGGGTAAAAGATTTCATTATGCGCTGCTTTACCGACAAGATATAACCGATAAAAAAAGTTAATAACGATAATTCAATGATTAAAATCCATTGCCATTTTACCGTTAAAAGCCAAGCCACATAGCCACTCAACAATAAAATCACCGTACAAAGCATCGCGAGTTTGACTTCTATAAAGCCTTCTAGAGAATTAGTTTTTAGCAAGACCGTATTTCTCCACTCGTCTGTACATTGATGCTTTTGTTAACCCCAATAATATCGCTGCTTTAGGGACGCTTCCTTCTGATTTTTCTAAAGCTAATTTAACCATAGCAACTTCTGCTTCAGCTAAGGTCATTAATGGTAATTCATTTAAATGATGTTTTGTAAGTTGCTGTTTTAATATTTTATTTTGATTTTCTAAGTTCATCAAACTGAACTGTTGTTCTAAGGTATGAAGTAATTGCTTATTACGCCAAGGTTTTTCAATGAAATCGTTGGCGCCTAAATTCATTGCTTTAACGACTAGGTCGATATTTGACCAAGCGGTCATCGCTATTGTAGGGATTTGTGCAAATGAAGAGTCTTGTAACCAAGTAAGAAAAGTTAACCCCTCCTCACCTGACGTAGTATCTAGTTGATAATTCATATCTAATAAAATCAAGTCGATACTATGATTTTTTAGCTTTGTTTGTGCGATTTGAGGATTGTCTGCTTCGATTACTGTGTAATGATGATCTTCTAATAGTACGACTAAGCTCAGACGTATATCAGGACGGTCATCAATAACTAAAATACAAGGCATCTATATCTATTCCTTAACATTAAGGGTAATAAAGGGACGTTAACGCAACAAAACTTTCGGCTCAGAGCTTGCCATTTCAGTACGTACCCAGTCAATAAAAACCTTAATACGCTTACGTTTCACAGAATTTGGATCATAGGCAAAATAGCGTTTCCAAATCATAGGGTGTTTAATTTTAAAAGGCACAACCAATTGTTTAGTCGGTATATACTGCGAAAACATAGCACTGGCGGCAAGCGTAACGCCATGACCACTTAATACGGCACTTAACGCCATATCACTTGAAGTTACTTCGGTTTTTTTAGTCACATTTTCATAACCTTCAACGCCAGCATGTTCAAACCACGACTCCCAAGTAACTAAACGCTCGTTAGCTAAACTGACCAAAGTGCAATCTAATAGATCTTTAGGGCTTTTCAGCCACATATGCTTTAACAGGTTTGGTGAACAAACAGGGTAAACAACATCTTCCCCAAAGTCTTCCATCACAAGATTATCAGTGTCTGACGCCTTATTTTTAACACCAAAACGGATACCTAAATCAATCTGCTTTTTTTGTAAATCTTCTTTTTGGTTTGAACCTAAAATCCGAACATTTACGTCTGGGTGTAGTTGTGAAAACTTAAATAAACGTGGCATTAACCATAATGAACAAAATGCTTGTGTCGAGGTAATCGTTAAATCGCCAGCAACGTCCTCACTTTGAATACCATTAAGTCCTTTTACTAATAGGTTTAATGCCTCATGTGTTGATAGAAAAAGGCTTTGGCCACTTTCCGTCAGTTGCATGTTTCGTCCACTTCGCATAAAGAGCTTAACCGATAATGCTTGTTCTAATTGACGCATTTGCTGACTAACCGCAGCCTGTGAAACATATAACTCTTCTGCAGCTCTACTGTAACTTTTATGTCGTGCTGCACTTTCAAATGTGCGTAATGCATTTAAATATTTAAGACGTTTATCCATCACCACCCAACTCAACACATAAGTTTTACTTATATTAAGTGTAAATTTTTATCGTTGGTTTGTCATCAGTTGCTTTGACAGAATATGTATTACAAAACGAACAGGAATATATTATGCACGAGAAAAAAGTCAGAATAAACGAAGACTACAGAGAGTCAACCGAAGTAAATCCAACGAGTAACAATAGTATAAACAAAAAGGATAAAACAACTTTCCAGAAACATTTATCGTCAATATCAAAGAAGCTAAACTTATACTTATTGGTTAACTATAAATAAACAGTTTTATACAAAAAAATGACGAAATAAATCTTTACATTTAACCTTGAACGAACAAATAATAGTTTGGTCTATGATCGCAACAATGAAATTTATATCTATTCCCAAGGAACACCATGAAAGCTCTTAAAACACTATTTGGCGGATTCATCGCTTTGACTTTATTTGCAACTGCTTCTGTGTCAGCACAGGGGAGTAAATATGAAGAAGGCAAGCACTACACCATGATTTCTGAACAAGCTACAAACACCCCAGAACTCCGAGAGTATTTCTCTTATTACTGTCCAGCTTGTCGAGCTTACGAACCTTATTTAAGTGAGTTTGAAAAAGCATTACCCGATGGTGCTAAGTTAGAGAAAACTCACGTGGATTTCATGGGGCACACTTCGCAAGAAATTCAATTCATGTTAAGTAAAGCGTTGATTATTGCAGAAAAGACAGGTGTAGCTAAAAGCTTCTCACCTGCGATTTTTAAATACTTACAAACAGATCGAGCAACAGTAAGTTCTGAAAAAGATCTTCGTAATATCTTTGTATTAAATGGTGGAGATGGCGCTAAATTTGATAAGGGAATGAAAAGTTTTAGTATTATTAGCCAAGCTAAGCGTAATAAAAAAATTCAAGATAAGCTTTCACAATCTCGTCACCTAACAGGGGTGCCAACAATGATAGTTAACGGAAAGTATGTTATTAATTCCAAATCTCTTGATGATAAAAACTTTTTCGCTGATTACACGGCATTAGTGGCCCACCTCTTCACACTTTAATATTCCAACGATCTCTTTTATCATTATAAAAACCTATTAAGGCTAACTTAATAGGTTTTTACATTTCCGAACATGAGCTTATCAAAAGCGAACATATATCCTTTTCTTTAATAACACCAAACAAGCAATACACTGATAAATAAGTAGTTTTAGTTTTGGCACAACTCTTCCATTACACTATTTACTTAAGATTGATAGTAGTAGGCTTGTCATGGAAATAAAATTATCTCAACAGAAACCTTGGAAAAAATGGTTAGGACTCAGTTTGTTTATTGTGCTCCTGAGTTACGCCGCCTTCGCTGTTAGTAGCAAAGCAACAAAGAGTATTGATGTAAACGAAATATCTTTCCAGCAAGTAGAACAAGGTCCATTAGATATTTATACCAATGCCTATGGAGAGTTTGCCTCTGCGAAAGAAAGATTACTTACCGCTCCCGCTTTAGGTAAGGTGGCTGAAATATCCATTCGTCCGGGTACAAAGGTTAATCCTGAAACGATAATACTCACTTTATCCAACCCGAAATTAGAACAAGAAGTCAGTGAGGCACAAGGACGACTGGCCCAGCAGAAAGCACAACAACAAGCCTATAAATATGAACAACAAAACGAACGCCTTACTTACCAAGGTCGAATCGCTGATATTGAAGCTGAAATAGAGAAAGCTGAACTAGAGCTTTCGGTAAATGAAAATTTACTCAACTTAGGTGTTGCGTCTAAAATCGAGTTGCAACGTGCAAAGCTAGCCGTAAAACAACAAAGTAAACGCTTAGAATTTGAAAAAGAAAAATACTCACAATTCATTGAAATGCAAGGCTACCAACTAACTCAGCGTGAAATCACTATCGACCAACAAGTTTCACAAGTGAAGTTATTAGAAAAGCAGCTTGATGATATGCATGTTAAAGCAGGCATCACTGGTTCATTACAAAACTTAGTGGTAGAGCTAGGACAAAGTGTTCAGCTAGGCCAATCGCTAGCTAAAGTAGGAAGCGATGATGAGTTAATTGCTCGATTACGTTTGCCGCAACAGCAAGCAGATCAAATAGACATTAATGCCCCTGTGTTGATTAACACCCAAAAAGGAACTGTATCAGCACACATCACACGTATTGAAAGCGTGGTGACTAACGGTTCAATTTTAGCAGAAGCAATCATTGATGGTGAACTAACTTCAAACTCTCGTCCATCTTTGACCATATCAGCACAGGTATTTGTTAAGCATATTAAAAACGCTCTATATGTTCGACAGTCAACAGGTCTTCGCCCACAAACCAAACAACCGCTATTTGTACGTAGTCAAAATAATTTACTCGTACAACGAGAAGTGATTTTCGGTGAGCTTAGCCAAGAAAAATTACTGATCACTTCAGGACTTAGCTTTAAAGATGAATTGGTTACCACTGACATTAGTCAGCACAATCAATTTTCTGAAATCACATTAACTCACTAATTTTATATATAATAAGTAAATAAATAGACAAGGAAATGGCAATGAAAAATGTAGTTACCATGAAAAACATCCATAAGCGTTACGACGGTCAGCAAATTGAAACACATGCTTTACAAGGAGTATCTCTGGAAATAAATCAGGGTGAATTTGTCGCTATAACGGGACCTTCCGGATGTGGAAAGTCAACCTTATTGTCAATTATGGGCTTAATGGACAGCGCCAGCGAGGGTGACTATCAAATTGCAAAAATCCCAACAAATAACTTAAAAGTAGATCAACGAACCCAAATAAGGAATGAACATATTGGCTATGTTTTTCAGTCATTTAATCTCATTGATTCATTAACTGTGTTTGAAAATGTTGCCCTGCCTCTTGAGCACAGAAATATAAAATCTAAAGAAATAAAACAAAGAGTTGAAGAGGTTTTAGCTCAAGTTGATATGGCACACCGTCAAAGCTATCGACCAAATCAATTATCAGGTGGTCAACAACAGCGAATTGCTATAGCTCGTGCGCTTGTAGGTAAACCCGATCTAATTTTAGTCGATGAACCTACTGGTAACCTCGATAGTAAAAATGGTGATCAAGTCATGGCACTGCTAGAAAGCTTAAATAAAAATGGATCTACCATTGTGATGGTAACGCATGACAGTCGATATTCTCGTTGCGCAAATCGCCAAATACAACTGCTTGATGGAAAAATAGTCACTGAACAAGTAATACCACAAAGCGTTCAGGGGGTTGCATGAGTTTATATAAAAAGGCTTTTTATCAGGGGATCGCGCGTGTTTTCTCTTTGCCACGCTTAAGTGTGCCGTTAATTTTAACACTAGGACTAACATTAGGTGCGGTTTTATCTGTTGTAACAATTTCATCCTCTTTACTCTATAAGCCTTTGCAAGGAGTCACCAACGAAGATCAAATTAAAACCATTAAATATGATTTCAAGATGTCAGGGCAGTTAGTTGTTTCTTATTGGAATTTTCGCCGCTTAGCAGGCATTGTAGAAAGTTTTGGCGATTTAGGTACCTGGGCTGCTATTAATAACACTGAACAGGAAGTGTCGATTAATGACATCAGCATCCCTACGACCAGTTTCAATGCTTCAAATACGATTCTAGACGTATTAGGCACCAAACTTTTACTTGGCGACGATATAAAAATGGCGGATCCTGAGAAATATGTATGGATTTCAAATTCGTTATGGCAGACGGCTTATTCTGGCGCTGAATCTGCTATCGGTAAGCAAATAAAAATTAATAATCAAAACTTTATTATTGCTGGAGTGATTGAAGATTTAATGGCCATAGAAAGCCAAACACCTATATTAGCTCAACAAGTTTGGAATATTATTAATATAGATAAGTTATACAAAGATCCTGAAGGGCTAAATATCAGTAATGAAATTGAAAGTCTGTTATTAAAGACTCATAACGATACGATTAAAGCACCATCCAAAAAACAATTAGATCAATGGCTTAAAAACTTTGTTAATTCATACGCCTCTGCCGAAGAAGCACCTTTCTATATCAAATTTGTTGAGCAATCAGAAATCCTTCATGCGACAAGTACTTATCGTGCTGAAATACTGGGTGATACAGGTACATTACTCTCTGGATTATTTTTTGCTGTATTAGGTTTGTTATTAATGGCGACACTTAATTTACTTAATTTGTTCATTGCACACTATCAGGGAAGAACGAAAGAGTTTGCTATTCAAATGAGCCTAGGTGCAAGTATCTTTAAAGTTAAATTATTAGTAATGTTAGAAAATTTTTCGAGCTTTTTTCTTGCCGCTATTACCGGATTATTAGTCGCTGGTTGGGCGATTAAAAGCCTGCCAATAATTGCTGGGGATAACTTACCCATGATCAGTAGTATTAGCATTGACTTCACTGTGATGGTCATCGCTCTTGTGACTGTATTCATTCTTAATATTATTTTTAGCGCATTAGCATTAGTTGATATAGATAAAAATGCACTTAATAATAATTTAAATAGTTCAGGCAAAGGTATACAAGCACAAAGTAATCAATATATCTCACGTGGCTTGATGATATTTCAGTTAGCAATTGCTTCATTATTGCTGACAGCATCAGTAATGTTAGCATTGCAAAGTTACCAATCAGTATATCGAGATTTAGGCTATTCCTTTGATGATACTTATCGAATATCTGCCGCGATTGAAGACGAGGTATGGTTGGATAAGCTGAGAGATTATGAAAAATACCCAGAAAGTGAACTAAAGAGCGTTAAAGATGAAGTAAGTCAATATATTGAAAGTACCGTAGCAGGTAGTGACGTTATAATTGCTGGTCAAGGTGCTTTATCTGATGGTTTACAAATCAGCATATTTACACCAGAAGATAAACCTGACACTCAGTTCATGTATCAATCTAGACATTTAACACCTAAATTTTTTGATGCCTTTGGTATTAAATTTCTCGCTGGTAACAATTTAACTGCAGAGCAGATTGCACAGAGCGAACCAAGGATAGTGATAGATGAAAATATGGCAACAAGCCTTTTCCCTCAATTAACACTTGAAGAAATTATTGGCAAAAGCCTGAAATTAAGACAGGGTGAAGGTGTCGAGCCAGTGATTATTACTGGCATTGTTCCAACCACACAATCACGGGCAGGTAACACTGAAACGATTCAAATACCTGCCGCTTATTTTGCTGATTTAGGTTTGAATCAAGGTCTAAATTTTGTTTTTAAAATGCAAGACGGGCAAAATATAGATAGAGAACAATTAATCGCAGAGTTTAGTCAAAAGTTCACCCGTTTTTCTAATGTTCGTTTACAGTCTTTAGAGGATATTTGGAAACAACAAACGTTGAATCAACGCGTTAGTTTATGGATAGTTTTAACGATGACTGCTTTAACTTTATTATTAGCAGCGATAGGTGTTGCGGGATTAACACAAATGACAACGAATCATAGAAAATATGAACTTGCTGTTCGCATGGCTACAGGTGCTAAACAATTAAAACTTGTTAATTTTATATTGAAAGATGCACTATGGATGCTTGTCATAGGTTTAGGACTGGGTTTTATTATTTCAGTTGCTAGCTATGAACAACTACAAAACCATTTGGAGATGTTACCCGCATTTAATTGGTTGGCAATGACAGTCTTAGATTTAGGTTTAATTGCGATTGTATTATTATCTGTTTTCGTACCGGCTTGGCGTGTTATCAGTGCCGACCCTATGCAAGCTTTACGTGAAGATTAGACTGTATCTGTTTACTGTGATAAAAATGAAATTACGATGAAATACCAATGGGTTAATTAATATATTAGCTAACCCATTTTATTTTATAACGTGTTGAAATAAGGACTGTTGTGATCACAAAAAATACCCAAAGTATTCTCATCGCTGATGATGATGAAGATATACGATTAGCACTCGCTTTACTTCTAGAAGCGAATGGTTTTCGTACACTTGAAGCTGAAAACCCTAAAGAGGTTATTATTCAAGCTGAGCGACAAAAGCCTGATTTAATTTTATTGGATATGAACTTTAGCCGAGATACCACCAGCGGAACCGAAGGTTTAGAAATTCTAATTCAACTTCAAAAAAGTAAGATCCCCGTTATTTTAATGACCGCATGGGGCAGTATTGAACTTGCCGTAAAGGGGCTAAAGCAAGGTGCAGTCGATTTTATAGAAAAGCCATGGCAAAAAGAAAAACTCCTTAATAGTATTCACCAGCAACTGAATGTAGTGAAACTCCAACAAGAAAATCAAGGTTATCGTGCTTTATTAAATTCAGCCGTTGAAAATAAAAACCCATCAACATGGATTTGCCAATCTCCTGCCATGATAGCCATTGAACAACTGGTTAAGCAAATTGCGCCTACCGATGCTAACGTACTTATTTTAGGTGAAAACGGTACAGGAAAATCTCTACTCGCTGAGCGTATCCATCAGCTTTCAACGCGTAATAATGAACCGTTAATATCAGTTAACATGGCAGCGATACCTGAAAACTTATTTGAGAGTGAATTGTTCGGTCATCAAAAAGGCGCATTCACTGATGCTAAACAAAATAGAGTAGGCCGTTTTCAATTAGCGGATCAAGGTACTTTGTTTTTTGATGAAATAGGTTCATTACCTCTTACTTTACAACCTAAGTTATTACGTGTTTTAGAAACGGGTCAATATGAAATATTAGGTTCAAGCCAAACACAAAGTGCTAATGTTCGCTTGATAAGCGCAACTAATGCGAACTTGCATAATTTAGTCACTCAAGGTGGTTTTAGACAAGACTTACTTTACCGTTTGAATACCCTCGTTATCACCTTACCGCCTCTTCGAGATCGTCTTGCTGACATGGATTTATTAGCGATAAACTTTATTGATAAGTTTTGTAAAAAATACCATAAGCCTGCCCTCACCTTGTCGAATTCTGCTTTAACTAAACTCAATAGACATAATTGGCCCGGTAATATACGAGAACTCAGTCACGTTATTGAACGAGCGGTACTAATGGCCACAAGTAATGAGATAACGGATGAACAGTTATTACTTGAAGCTCAGCAAAGTGAACAAAATAATATTGTTTTACAACCTTTAGAGGTCGCTGAACAGCAGCTTATTGAGAAAGCGATGACAGTTACACACGGTAATGTTATTGAAGCTGCTCAAATTTTAGAAATTTCACGTAACGCCCTCTATCGACGCTTAGAAAAATTTGCTAATAATGATAAAAATGAGCAATCTGTATAATTATCAGTTCATAAAAGTAGGTATTGTTGAGTGAATCATGAAAAAACTTTAATTATCACACTAAGTATCTTGGTGTTATTGATATTAAGTTTAGTTGGCGCACTAACCTTAAACATAGGTTGGAGTCTGCTCGGCGTAGCAACACTCTTGTTTACTCTTTCTTATCCATTAATTTGGTTAGCATGGCGCTGTTATTCATTTTGGTGTCAATCCATTATGCAACTGACTACGTTTACACAAGTGCTTAAAGAAGGAGAACAAAATCTTCGCTTTAAGCATCAACATCCAGATAATTTACTCTTTGGCTTACAAAAAGAAATTACAGCGTTAGCAACAGTAAATCTATCGACATCCCAACAGCATCAATCACTCGATAATTTATTAAGCCATATTCTAGATGCTTGGTCTGTACCTGTGTGTTTGTTCGACGAAAACCTGCAACTTAGCTATCGTAATACTGCAATGAATGAACAAATTCAGCAACCGATGTTACTAGGAAGTTTAGCAAAAGACTTAGGCTTCATTTATCAAAATGGACAACTAACACATCCAAGATTTGATCAAAAATGGCAATGTCAAAGCATTCAGTATTTACAAGAAAATCAACAACACTGGTTATTTTCAGCCATTAATATTTCCCAACTATTGAATAAAAATAGTAGCGTAACGCAACAAAACCTAATACGTGTTTTAGGACATGAGTTACGTAACTCATTAACACCCATGGCTTCAATGACTGATACTTTACTTTCTGCAGATAAATTAAATGAACAACAAACCCGTTTAGTACTTACTCGTATTAATAAGCGTAGTAATCGACTGTTGTCTTTTATTAGTGAATACAGCAAATTAACACAACTGCCTCTACCTAAACTTGAATGGTTTGATTTAATTGAGATTATTGATGAAGCAAAGTTATTAGTTAATGAACAGCTTTGTGTTATCGAATTCCAAGGTAATCACAAATGCTTTGGAGATGTTGAACAAATAGCTCAAGTGATTATAAATTTAGTAAAAAATGCGCAAGAAGCGAATGCAAACACGCAAACTAACATTGTAATAAAAGCTTATTACAAACAAGAGCAACAAATAATAGAAATAGCAGATAACGGGCCTGGGTTTGCGAATTTCAACAATGTGCTAACGCCTTTTTACACCACTAAATCTGAAGGTTCAGGAATTGGTCTATCGTTATGTGCAGAAATAGTAAAAAATCACTCTGGCCAGCTTAATGTAGATAACATTTATCAATTAGAAAAGATAACTGGCGCTAAAGTATCAATGCAGTGGCCTCTTAATTAGAGACCTGATCTATTACGCGTTAGTAAATTACCTTCGACCGTATTTATTTTTAGGTCCAGAGCGTTTTTTACTGTCTTGGTTTTCACCTAACGCTTTTTTTCTGTCACGTTGTTTCTGGCCGCCTTTTTTTGCAGGTTTTTCTGTTTTTGTTAAGTCTGGCTCATAACCAGGATACCATTGTTGCAATAAACGCGTATCAAGCACCTTTTCAACAGCTTCTAGTAACCATTCTTCACTAGGGCTCATTAATGAAACAGCTAATCCTTCATTCCCAGCTCTACCGGTTCGTCCGATACGGTGAATATAGTCCTCTGCGATATATGGAAGTTCGTAGTTAATCACATAATTTAAATCTGCTATATCCAAACCACGAGAAGCTACATCTGTAGCCACTAAAGCACGGGTTTTTCCTTCTTTAAATTCTGCCAAGGCTTTTTCTCTTGCGCCTTGAGATTTATCACCATGGATAGATTGCGTTTTAATACCGTCTTTGCACATTTCTTTCGCTAATGAATCGGCAGTTAACTTAGTACGGGTGAAAATAAGTACCTGTTTCCAATTCTTTGAGCCGATCAAAAATGAAGTTAATTCACGCTTTCGGTCACTATCAACGGTATACAGAATTTGCTCTACTTTTGATGCAGCAGCATTACGCTCGCTTACTTCAATTAACTCTGGATCTGTTAATAGGTTTTTACTGAGTTTAAAAATGGCATCGTCAAATGTTGCTGAAAATAACAATGTTTGTCGTTTAAGCGGTACACGATTTAAAATACGGTCAATCTCATCTTTAAATCCCATATCCAACATACGGTCTGCTTCATCAAAGATTAAAAACTCAAGTTCCGTTAATGCTAAAGATCCATTAATAATATGATCGAGTAATCGTCCTGGTGTTGCCACTAAAACATCTGCACCTTTATTTAATGCAGTAATTTGTGGGTTAATACTGACTCCACCATAAGCGACCGCGATATTCAGTTCGGTATTTTCAGCATAACTAACAAAGCTTTTATAAACTTGTTGAGCAAGCTCGCGTGTTGGCGTTAATACTAAAGCTCTTACCGGACGACTTTCAGGAAGACTAGTCATTAACTTCTGCAATATAGGTAAAGCAAAGGCTGCAGTTTTCCCTGTACCTGTTTGTGCTCCAGCCATAATATCTTTCCCTGCTAAAATAGCAGGAATAGCTTTTTTCTGAATAGGTGTGGCTTCATCATAACCGAGGGCTTTAATAGCGTCGGTTAAGCTTTTATCTAATGCTAAAGAAGTAAAACTCATGTAATTAACGCTGACCTTTGGCTGATTGATTTTTCTGTTTGTTTTTCAATTCTTGTTCGAGCTCTTCTGGATAGAAAACTAACCCTTGTTCATTTTGACTAGGAAAAACCACTAAGGCTAATTCATCATCTGCTAATCCATGCGACCAACGACTAAACCATTTACTTAATGAAATAGCTTCAGCCTGGCATTCTTTCCATTCGTCGGTTGCCCAAGCTTGTGCAAATGTTTGATTAGGCCAAACAGGTACACAATCTTCATCTTCGGTATTAAGCATCACACAGCCGTGTTCATCTTTTAATATCCAAATCTCATTATTTGTCACAACTTCTTTCAGAAAGTAACTTGCACGTTGGGCATCATCGTAACCTAATACTTTCTTGATTTGCTGTTCGTCGAGATTTTCTGCCATGATATATTCCTACCTAACACTGTATTTAATAGACACAGCTATTCTACAAAAATTTGCATCTCTTCGCCGATTAGTTTTCGCATTTCCATCAATCTTTTTGCAGATTCATGTTGTTTAATATCTTCTGGGGTCTCAGGTATCCATTTTGGAATTTGTTCAGACTGCCCATTTTGATCGACTGCCACCATTATTACTATACAGTGAGTCGTTAATCGACGATTAAGTGATTTAGGGTCACAAGCATTAACTTCAAGCGCTATATGCATTGATGAGTTACCCGTGTAGATTACTTTAGCCTGTACTTCTACTAAACTTCCAACATGAATCGGCGCAACAAAACGTATTCCACCTGCATAAGCTGTAACGCAATAACGACCACTCCAACCTGCAGAACAGGCATAAGCAGCCAGATCTATCCACTTCATTACTGCACCACCGTGAACCTTACCGCCAAAATTTACATCTTGTGGTTCTGCTAAAAATCTTAATGTTATATCTCTTTGTGGCTTATTCATCTTTTAACTCTCTTATTAACTATTTTGTCGTACTTAGCAGATTTCATTCCAGCTTGATATTTATATTAATATCCCGAATCTATTAGGTATACCAGCAATCCTCATATTAAAATAGTAATAGTTTGCACCTTATGAGTGCGTAAAATGAATAGTAATAGGGATTAATATGAAAATTTGGGTCGATGCTGACGCTTGTCCTGTCGTGATTAAAGATATTTTATTCCGTGCAGCTGACCGGGCAAAAATTGAAACTATTTTAGTTGCAAACCATTACTTAAAAATACCACCTTCAAAATTTATATCTTTCGTACAAGTGAGTTCAGGTTTCGATGTAGCCGATGATGAAATTGTTAACCGAGCAGAAGCACATGACTTAGTAATAACTGCTGATATACCTTTGGCAGCCGAGGCCGTTGACAAAGGTTGCTTAGCGTTAAATCCTAGAGGAGAACTCTATACTGAGAGTAACATCAAGCAAAGGCTTAATATGCGAGACTTTATGGATACCCTGCGTTCTAGTGGTATTCAAACAGGTGGTGCTCCAGCTATTAGTCAAGCAGACAGACAAGCGTTCGCAAATAATCTTGATAAACTATTAGCGAAAAGAAAATAAGGCTCTTAAAGAGCCTTATTTATAGAGTATTAGCGTGTAGCAGAGTATGGGTCGCTACCGCTTTTAGGTGCAGCACTTGCTGGGTTTTTACGACGCCCTCCTGGATTAGGATTTCGATTACCGCTACTATCAGCTTTATTCCTAGGGTTTTTACTTTTCGGTTTATGACCACGCGCATTATCAGCAGAGCGTTGTCCGTCTTGATGTTCAGTTTTCGGCTTTCTAGGTTTGTTAGCTTTTACTGGTCTTAACGGACGTGATTCAACTAAAAAATTAAAAGGTTCAAAACCTGCAATTATTTCTCGAGGAATGTGTGCTTGAATCAATTGTTGTACATCGTTTAATAAATCAATTTCATCAGAACACACTAATGAAACAGCTTTGCCGCTAGCTCCAGCACGACCTGTTCTTCCGATTCTATGCACGTAGTCTTCTGGAACATTTGGCAATTCAAAATTAACAACCTGCGGTAATTGGTCAATATCAATACCACGTGCTGCTATATCAGTTGCAACAAGCACGCTTACAGTACCTGCTTTGAAGTTTGCTAATGCCTTGGTCCTAGCTCCCTGACTTTTATTTCCATGAATTGCAGCAGCTTGAATACCTTCCGCTTCCAGTTGTTTTGTTAGTTTATTAGCACCGTGTTTTGTTTTCATAAAGACTAGCACTTGTTGCCAGTTATTATCTTTAATAAGTGCTGTAAGTAGTGCTTGTTTTTTCTTTTTATCAACGGGATATATTATTTGCTCAACGCTTTCTACTGTGGTGTTTCTTGGGCTGACAGAAATTTCAACAGGATTGTTTACTAAGCCCCGAGCAAGATCTCGTATATCTTCAGAAAAGGTAGCTGAGAATAAAAGGTTTTGACGCTGCTTAGGTAATATCGCTAGAATTTTTTTAATGTCGCGAAGAAAGCCCATGTCTAACATTCTATCAGCTTCATCTAAAACAAGAATTTCAAGTTGCTTAAAGCTAACAGCTTTTTGATTATATAGATCAAGAAGACGTCCTGGTGTTGCTACTAAAATATCGACACCTTGACGTAATCGTGAGATTTGTGGATTAATTTTTACTCCACCAAAAACTACTGCAGATGTTAAAGGTAAATGCTTGCCATACATCTCAACATTGTCATATATCTGTGCAGCTAGTTCTCGTGTAGGCGTCAAGATTAATGTTCTAGCTTGATGAGGCTTAGGCTTATTACCACCTGATAAACGTTCTAATATTGGCAAGGTGAACCCTGCTGTTTTCCCCGTTCCTGTTTGTGCAGCTGCCATAACATCTTCCCCAGATAAAACGGCAGGAATTGCTTGTGCTTGTATTGGTGATGGTTCGGTATAACCTTTCTCGGCAATTGCTTTTTGAATTTGAGCAGATAAGCCCAACGAGGTAAAACCCATAGAAAATTCTCTTTATAAAAAGTGGAAGTTGGCCAATGTACAGCGGCGTTGCAGAATACAGTATAGCTATTATAAGTGCAATTACGAGGTGATGAATCAACGTTTAAAACCCCCATTTATTCGAATAAATTCATATTGTGCTTTCGAAAGCTAGACAAGGTCATATAATTCCGCTTAAAGTCTATGTGTTAAACCGTATATTAAAAGGAGTTTAGGATTAATATCCAATACAATAAAATGCGCTTTTTGATCGTAGAACATATTAATCAGTCGCGGGATACATTAAAAATATTTGCGAACACACTCGGCGCAATGAAGGTGGATACTTGTCATCACGCCCCTGATGTTATTTCACTTTGTGAAAGTATCGAGTTTGACGTTATATTACTAGGGTATGACCTAGGTCCAGACAAAAAAAACGGTCAACAAATTCTTGAGGAATTGAGATCAAAGAATCTCATTCCAAGACAATGCACTATTGTGATGATAACGGCGGAAGTTTCTCAAGGAATGGTATTAGCTGCTTTAGAACATAAACCCGATGAATATCTTACTAAACCCTACTCTCTTAATGATTTGAACGGACGATTAAAAAGATGTTTTCTCAAAAAAAACACCATGCTCGATATTTATCAAGCTATGGATAATCGTGATTATAAAAAGGTACTCAAACTATGTGAATCAACCCGAATTGTTAACTCAATTCATAAAACAGAGTGTTTAGGTATTAAATCAAGACTCTACTATGAATTAAAACAATTTGAAAAAGCCAGTGAAATATATGAAGCTTACCTTGGTGCAACGAACTGTCAATGGGCAGCTATCGGTTTAGGAAAAATTGCATTAGTTAAAAAAGATTTTGAACTTGCGATTAATTATTTTAATGACGTAGTGAAAAGCTATCCACTATATTTATCTGCTTACGATTGGTTAGCCGAAACTTATGAACTAAATCATCAACCCTATTTTGCTGAAGATACTTTAGAAAAAGCACTGTTAGTTTCTCCATTATCAGTCAAACGCTTAAAGAAATATGCTGATCTGTGTTTGGAGAATGAGAACTTCGACAAAGCTACGCGTGCTTTTTCTAAGACAACAGAGCTTGCTTACCATTCTGTTCATAAACAACCAGAAAACACATTAAATTTTGTTGAAGCACTTCTTGAATATGCCGTAGAACTTAGCTCTCTTGAAGTTCGTAAACTCAGCTATAAAGCGTTTAAATCGCTTAATGTCATGCTTAAAGATTTTAATTCGGCTGAAATAAAGATACATAGTCACCTATTGGTTTCTAGATTACATCATAAAATAAAAGATCCACAGCTTGCTAAAGAAGCATTAAAAGACGCTGAAACTTTATTACATGAATTCAAAAACCAAATAACTGAGTCTGGCACAATTGCTATAGCAAAGTCCTTAATTGCTTTAGGTAAAGGCAAGTATGCTGATGAATTACTGAATGATTTAGCGCAGACAAATCCAGATAATGTAGAAATAAAATCTAAGATTAAAAGTTTATCAGATAAATCCAATCAGGACTCTGACAAGGTTGCTGCTCAAAATGCGTTAGAAGTAGGTGTTAATCTATATCGAACTGGACATTACAGTTTAGCTATAGAAAAGTTAAATAAAGCGCTGATCCATTTTCCTAATCACACAGGTATTAAACTTAATTTATTACAAGTCTTACTTGTTTCATTTGATAAAAATAGAGAAAAGTTAAACGATTTAGAACAAGCAGAAGAATTAATAGCGCAATTTAAGGATATAGAGAGTAATAGTGAATTTTATAATCGATTTACGAAAATCAATCATAAGTATATGGTAATTAAAAATAGTTTGATTTAAACGAAGATTGTTTATTAGAAGATATTGTTGGAGTGTTACAGAAGAAAAGTGGTGGAGGGAGGTGGATTCGAACCACCGAAGGCTGAGCCATCAGATTTACAATCTGGTCCCTTTGGCCACTCGGGAACCCCTCCACGGGGCCGATACTTCAACATATAAGTTGAACTATCTTAAACAGCCGCTTAAAAATGAACTCAAGGTTTCATTATTAAACTAATTAGAAGCCTAGCAATGTCCTACTCTCACATGGGAACTCCCACACTACCATCGGCGCTACTGCGTTTCACTTCTGAGTTCGGAATGGGATCAGGTGGTACCACAGTGCTATTGTCGCTAGACA
>Ga0209184_1000159_pt1 | contig 87760 bp, 87 predicted proteins | sample EN8Hudsemesocosm_2_FD_184627 | JGI IMG/M metagenome (GOLD analysis project Ga0209184, IMG submission 184627) | Methane-oxidizing microbial communities from mesocosms in the Hudson Canyon - EN8C Hudson Canyon (SPAdes) (version 2) | ecosystem: Environmental > Aquatic > Marine > Cold seeps | place... | reverse complement strand
GCATCACACTGACTGGAGTTGCTTTAGGAAGGTTAATACCCGCTCTCTTGATGGCAATAACTCAAACAGAGATTGGTCAACGAAAAAGGCCAAATCAACCCAGAGTTATCAAGCGAAGACCGAAGAGCTATTCTCTAATGACGAAGCCAAGAAATGAATATGCAACCAGTTGATATAAAAGGAATTAATGTGACTGGTAGCGGCATTAGGGTCAGCCAGCTTGAAATGGTGGAAAGTAGATAACTATCAATGTTTTTATGATTTAGCGATAGCTAATTTACATTGATAAAAGGGCAGTCCCAACTCTGAACTGGAGTGGGTATTGCCCTTGTTGTTTGTTTTGAATGCTTTAAGCCATGTAGGGTGGGCAGGATTTTTGCCCACCATTTCAAGCATAATTTCCGTTTTCACGGAGCATAACGAACTTTTTTATCTTTTCTTGTCCATAAGAAAAACACGACCGCAGTGCCAATCAAGCCCATCATGCCGCCCGGTCCCCAGACGATAATGCCGCCCAGTTGCTGGTCAAGCATCATCTCAATATCTAAACGTCCGTTTAGTACATCATACGCTGTATAAATAGGATCTTTTTTTAAGGTAATGATGGCACCAATAATGGTATTGGGAATGGTCACTAGCCATAAAATAATGATGCGCACTCCAAAAGAGACGCGTGCTGATTTTTGCCTCGGATCACAAATTAACCACCAAAAAAAGAAGCCGGTAATAATCATCGTGGTGTGCATGGTATTGTGTAGAGATTGATCCGCGAGTGCTTGATTATGCAGGCTAGGTATTTGCCAAATTAATAACGTCGCAATAAAAAGTACAGAGGCAATAATAGGGTGCCCGAAAAACTGATATAGCCACTGTATGGTTTTATTTCTAATAATTGGCGTGAGAATGCGATGTCGCACTGTTTTAGGTAGTCCCTGCAATAAGGGGGCAAGTGGCATGCTTAATATCAATAGCAAAGGCCCTAGGCCGCGCATCAATAAATGTTCAATTTGGTGGAAAAATAGAAAGTGCTCTGAGAGAGGCTCTAGCGGAGACTGTAAAGCAATGACAAAGCAAAGCATACCCAGTAAAAAGGTAATGGTTTGTCCTGTGCTTACTGGGCGGCCTATTTCGCGCCTTTTAGCGCGACCGCGAAAATAAACGATGACAGTGAGCAGCATAGGAATTGCCACATCAGGTGTATAAATCCATGCAGACCAAATAGATTGTCTGGGATCAATTGAGCCGTGAGCAAAACTCAGTAGCGGGAAAAGAGTAAGGCAGAGAGCGATAAAGATTTTTATAGATAACACGGTTTTTTTTATCTAAGTGTGGAAGGTTGCTTGGGTTCGGCTTATTAATACCAATCCCAATAAATAATTACTATAATGGTCGTCATTCCCGAAGTCTTTAATCGGGAATCCATGCGCACACTATAGATTCCTGCTAAAAGCATGCAGGAATGACGGTTTTTCTTGGGTATATGAGTTTAAGTGCAAATATATTGGGATTGGTATAAGCTGGCTACGCACTTAAAACGGGACGTTCACCCTATTTGTAGGGCGGACTTCAGTCCGCTTTTTTAGCAATGGTGGACTGAAATCCGCCCTACGAGTTATTAGTTATCCCGTCTTAAGTGCGTAGCCATTAAGCTAAACCCACGCAAGGTTGTTGTTATGCGCAGAATGCTTCGATACTAGCAACAATACCTTGAGTATCTAAGGCGCATTCTGTTAATAATTCTTCGCGTGTACCTTGCTCGACATAGGTATCAGGTAGAGAAATATTTAGCACTGGCATAAGAATGCGCTGTGCTTGTAAAAACTCATTAACTGCGCTACCAGCACCACCAGCAAGCACATTCTCTTCAATCGTTACAAGAACGTCATGCGTTTTAGCCATTGCTAAAATCATGTCTTCATCAATCGGTTTAATAAAGCGCATATTAATCACAGTTGCACCGAGCTGTTTGCCGGCTTCGAGCCCTGGAGTGACCATGCTGCCCCAAGCAAGGATGGCAATGCGTCCACCTTGATGGCGAATTTCAGCTTTACCAATCTCTAAAGTATCTAGGTCGGTATTAACGACTGTGCCCGGGCCTTTTCCGCGAGGATAGCGAACTGACGCCGGACCTTCGTATTGATAGCCTGTGCTTAGCATCTGACGACATTCATTTTCATCGGCAGGTGCCATGATAAGCATATTAGGTATGCAACGTAAGAAGCTGTAATCAAAACTACCAGCATGCGTTGGGCCATCAGGCCCCACTAAGCCGGCGCGATCAATGGCAAATAACACATCCAAATTTTGGATGGCAACATCATGCACTAGTTGATCATAGGCACGCTGTAAAAATGTTGAATAAATGGCAACAACTGGTTTTGCACCTTGGCAGGCTTGACCGGCTGCTAAAGTAACCGCATGTTGCTCAGCAATAGCTACATCGAAATAGCGTTTTGGAAAGCGTTCCGAGTATTCCACCATGCCTGAACCTTCACGCATAGCAGGAGTGATTGCTAGTAGACGCTCATCTTTTTCTGCCATATCACATAACCAGCGGCCAAATACTTGAGTATAAGTCGGGTGAGGTGAGGGGGCGGATTTAGGTAATGAGTCTTTAGTGCGATCAAAGGCAGGAACACCGTGATACGCTAAAGGATCTTTTTCTGCTGGCGCATAGCCTTTACCTTTTTTGGTCACAATATGTAAAAAAACTGGGCCAGAAAGTTCTCTTAGTTTTTCTAAAGTAGGCACCAACATATCAAGGTCATGGCCATCAATAGGGCCAATATAGTTAAAACCTAGTTCTTCAAATAAAGTGCCAGGAACAACCATACCTTTAACGTGTTCTTCAGTTTTACGTGCAAGCTCCCAGACGGAAGGTAAGCTACTTAGTACTCTTTTGCTTTCTTCGCGTACGGTGGAATACAGTCTGCTAGAGATGACTTTGGTGAAGTAGTTATTCATGGCGCCAACATTAGGCGAGATAGCCATATCGTTGTCGTTAAGAATAACTAATAAATTAGCATCGATAGCGCCTGCATGATTCATTGCTTCAAAAGCCATACCGCCTGTGATGCTACCATCGCCAATAATGGCAACCATACGGCTGTCGTCACCTTTGGATTCGGCAGCAATCGCCATGCCTAAGGCGGCACTAATAGACGTGCTGGAATGACCCACGCCAAAGGCATCATATTCGCTTTCTTTGCGCTTAGGGAATGCAGAAACACCGTCTTTAGTGCGGATAGTTGTCATGCGTTCTTTACGGCCAGTCAGAATTTTATGCGGGTAAGCTTGATGACCTACATCCCAAACCAACTGGTCTTTAGGTGTTTTGTAGACATAATGTAAAGCGACAGTTAATTCAACGGTGCCTAAGCCTGCAGAGAAATGACCTCCAGACAAGCTGACCGAGTGAGTTAAAAATTCACGTAACTCTTTAGCTAAAGGTTTTAATTGTTCTTTAGGCAGTTGGCGCACATCTTCCGGTAGGTCGATGGTATTTAACAGTGGGTAGTTTTCTTCAATATTCATAATGTGCGTTCCTTATGCCTCTTTTTTTGCTTTAAGTGCATGGCTGGCTAGGTTTTTACCTAGTGTCCAAATTGAGCCAGGGACTTTGTGAGTGTCAGCAATGGCGTGTTCGAATGAATTTACAATCCAGTCGCGATCCTTGTTAGTTAAATTAAGTGGCGGTAATAATTTGACTACGTTCATGCCGTGTCCAGCCACTTGCGTGAGTAAATGATGTTCTTTAAATAAAGGAATGGTGACCATCTGGCAGAATAATCCTTTATTAGCTGCTTCAAGGGCTGACCATGCCGCCTTCAGTTTTAAACTTTTAGGAGCCTGAAATTCAATAGCAACCATTAATCCTTTGCCGCGGGCTTCTTTTAGAAATTCATATTTCGGACTCATAGCATTGATGCTGCTAATGATGTCTGTGCCGACTCGTGCACAATTTTCGACTAACTTTTCATCTTCCATAACCTGAAGCGTAGCCAAGCCTGCGGCCATTGCCATATTATTTTTTGAGAAGGTAGAGCCATGTACTACTGCTCTATCCATGCGATTGAATACAGTATCCATAATTTTACTGGTCATGGCAACACCGCCAACCGGTACAAAGCCGCCAGATAATGCTTTTGCCATGCAAATCATATCGGGTTTAACGCCCCAATGATCGATGGCCCAAAATTTCCCAGTACGTCCAATACCTGTTTGCACTTCATCAGCGACAAATAAAGTGCCGTATTTTTTACATAGCCGTTCGACTTCAGGTAAATAGTTATCGTCAGGAATATTAACGCCTTTACCTTGTATAGGTTCAACAATAAACGCGGCGACATCTTTATTGCTTAGAGCGCTTTCTAATGCTTCAAGATTATTAAACGGGACGGAGCTACAACCAGGTAAAAAAGGCCCAAAGCCTTCGCGGAAGACTTCTTCGCCTACCAAGGATAAAGAGCCCATTGTTAGACCGTGGTAGCCATGATCACAATAAACGATTTTTTCGCGTTTTGTGGTATAACGTGAAAATTTAATCGCGGCTTCTACAGCTTCTGTTCCCGAATTACAAAAGAACATTTTGTTCAGGTTGTCTGGAGTGGTTTCTAAAATCTTATTAGCTAATAAACCACTTAGCAAAGAAACATCCATCTGTACCAAATTAGGTAACTCTAATGTCAAGGTCTCTTGTAATGCGCTGATCACAGTAGGGTGATTACGACCTACTGCAAAGACGCCAAAGCCACTGAGGCAATCTAAATATTCTTGATTGTCTTGATCGTATAAATATTGTCCGGTCGCTTTTGTGTAGGTACGGTCATAACCAATAGTCTGCAATACCCGGACCATTTGATTGTTCAGGTATTTTTCATGCAACTCAAATTTTTCTTGGTTATGTTGAGTAAAAAGTTCAGCAATACTAAAGGACATGGCTATCTTCGAATTTCAGTGTTAAAGAGTAATTGTTTTGTTACTAAATGCAGGCAGTACGACCAAGGTACAAAGTAAGGTAAAGCTAATGCCGACGGCTAAGGTGATACCCATGCTGGATATGCCAAAATGAGGAATTAAAGCTAAACTAATAAAGCTGCTCATGGTGGTGATAGAGCTAAACATAACGCCACGAGCAGTGCTGGTTTGCAGTATGTTCTGATTATCCTCAAGTTGCTCGTGTAGGCAATGCATAATATGGATGCCGCTATCCACTCCCATGCCTAAAAGTAGGGGGAGGGCGATTATATTAGCAAAATTAAACGGAATGCCAAGTAAAACATTGACGCTACAAGTAAGTAAGGATGCTAAAACCAGTGGGCCTAGTACCAGTAAGGTTTTATAAAGGCTTTTTAGTATAAATAATAATAGGAGTGTAATTAATGCAAATGAACAGCTAAAGGCCATTAAAAACGCATTGACTACGGCTTGTCCAGAGGCTAGATCGCCAACCGGTAAGCCAACGGAAGTTGGTTCAACGCTTTGTACGTCTAAGGCGAATTGCTTTAAATTAGCTGGAATATTTAAGTCTTGCTCAGGTAATATCATGATGCGATAAATGCCTGTAGAGCTTAACCATTGGTTGCGTATGTAATCAGGTAGACTGTCTAGGTCAAATTCATAGGCTGTTAAGCTTTGGCTTAAAGTGCTGATAGTATGCGGTAGCAGCCCTAAAATGCTGTTATCTAGTGCGCTGTTTAATAGTGTAGGGTCGGCTGATTGTTGTAAGGTGATTTTATATTGCTCAATACTGTTGTTAAGAGCAATTAAAATTGCAGCATCGATACCGGATTGATTGTCAGTCAGTACGGTGCTTAGTGTGCTTTGAAATTCGCTTAGTACTTTTTCCGTATCAGATGGCGTTAAAGTGCTATCAAACTGGCTCAATTGCGGGCCTAAGATCATGGATAAATCTTCGATCAGAAATAATTTGTCTTCTTGATCGGTAGCAACCAAGTCTTCTAATGTTACCGTGCTGTTGACAGTTGTTAGCTGTTTTAATCTCTGTACTAGCGCGCGTGACTCTTCAATGTTATTACTTAAAGCATAAAGTGCGTAGGGTGAGTCTGTTGTGGATTTCAGTAAGTCTTTAAAGGCAATAACGGATGGAGACTCTGGGTTGCGCATATTGACTGGGTTAGAGTCGAAAGTGACATAAGGAATAGCAAATAAGCAAGCAGCTCCAAGCAGCACGCTGGTAATACGAATTGTTTTTTTATAGCGTAAAGGCGCTGTTTTTATCCAACTAGCTTGTTTGTTATTCTCTAATACATGGGCTTTTTTTAAGTGTAATAGACTTAATAGTGCAGGCAAAAATACTAAAGATAAGCCTAGACCAATAAACATACTGACACCAGAGATTAATCCAAGTTCAGAAACACCTTTATAATCAGTAGGCACAAAGGCAAAAAAAGCAATCGCAGTGGTCAGTGCGCAAAGAAATAGAGAAAAACCTACGCTATGAATCGCTTTTTTTATGGCAATGCAGTTACTAAGTTTTTGTGCAATTCCATCGCGATAGTGCAGGCTGACATGGATCGCAAAATCAACGCCTAGGCCAATATACAGTGCAGCGAAAGAAATAGAAATCACATTTAAATGGCCGATGGCAAGCGCAGCAAATCCAGCGGTTAGCGATAGCCCCATTAATAAAGTAATCAGTGTTGCAAATAGCAGTTTAAAAGAATGAAAACAACGGAAAAGAATAAGTAGCACAAGAATGAATGAGCCGATACCGCTTAATATAGCGCCATCGCCAATGCTTTCTAGTTCTTCATGCTGCAAAATGACATCCCCAGTAATGCCAATTTTAAGATTGGCCATACTAGTGCTGAGTTGGTTAGTGATTTCACGTGCTTTTTCAACAGCCGCAGCAGCGGGCATCATGGAATGAAAATCTCGTTTTGGTTTGGCAATAACGATGCGACGTGTCTTATTGGCAAGGCTGTTAGGGTTTAAAATCGTTTGCCAAGAAACATGATAGCTTGTATTGGCAGCGGTATCGATAATTGCCTGATTAATGCTGTTGAGTAGGGCTGGTAGGCTTTGGCTGATAACGCTATCTTGGTTTTCTAAAGCCTGCGTCAAAATTTCAAACAGACCCGTTAAGCTATAATTTTGCGTAAGATAGCCAATAAACGGTTGAGCATCCGTTAGATTAGAGGCTAACTTCTCTAGTTCGGTAGGCGATAGATACATTAACGCTTGCTGGCGAAAAAAGGCATTATCTTCAGGAATATAACTGGATTCGAAGAATTTTCTGTTACTTTCTAAGGCGCTTAATAATTGACTTGATGCAATAGCTGTTTCTTCTGGTGTCGCCGCTTCGACGACAAAAATAATGGCATCAGAATCCTGAGGAAATGCCTCGTCAAAGCGCTTAGTGTTTTTTTGAAACGGCAAGTCAGGCGAGAGCATTTCCGCCGAATTATTATTAACGCCTAGATTGTCTTTTACATAATAAAGGCTTAGCCCGCTTATGAGTAAGGCGCTAATAACGATGAACCAGGCATAACGAACAATAAGACAGCCTTGCCATTCGAGTATTTTTGCTGAACGCGACATGTCTTGACTCATTGATTTTGGCTTATAAGTGGAAGTTGATGGGCAAGGTATTTGAGCGTTTTGTTAGCGGCATTAAAATTTAAGCCTAGCTTAATTAAGCGCGGAATTTCATTCGGGTGAACGGATAAATAAAGTAGTAATTTTGGAATAGAGACTAACCCTGATTCTGTCATGGCGTGATTTATCGCTAGTGGTAAGTCTAAGTTAGCTGGGTCGACAATGCTGCGTAAAGCGATAAAGGGTATCTGTGCTTGTTGGGCAAGGCACGCTACTGCACCACTTTCCATGTCGACAGCCAATGCGTGGGTTGAGTGGTGAAGTTCGTTTTTTGTGTCTGCTAAAGCAACGACTGAATCACTTTCTAAAAGTGTGCCAGTGTAATATTTTATGCTGCTTGCTAGGTTTGCTATTATTTTTTTAGACCACTGCGTATGCGTAGCAATTAAGTTGTTGTCTTGAGTGCGTATATACTCAGGGATTACCAGGTCGCCTGCTTTTAGGTGTGGCGCTAGAGCTCCGGCACAACCCCAACTGATTAATTGTTTGGCACCCTGATCTATCAATATTTGTGCAGCAATACGCGCATTTTCAGAGCCAGATCCTGCTAGGGTGATGATTGTATTTTCAGCCACAGTAACGCATTCACCCTGTTTTACTTTTGTTTTTGTCAGGGTGCGGAGTTCTTCTGGTAAAGCAACAAGAATACCAGTTATCACGTTTTATTTTGCTCGTTTCTATAGCGCGCTAAGGCCCATAATGGAAAGAACTTATCATAGCCGTGGTATTTCAAATAAAAGACGCGCGGAAAGCCTGGGGCTGTATGACATTCATCTGCCCATACGCCATCCTCGGTTTGGCTGTTTAATAAATAGGTGACGCCAGCTTTTACTTCTTTTGTATCGGTTTCACCAGAGGCCATTAAGGCTAGAATCGCCCATGCGGTCTGGAAGGCGGTGCTAGTATGGAATTGACCGCGCAAACTCTCATCATCATAGCTTTGGTTATCTTCACCCCAGCCGCCATCTTCATGCTGTACGCTTTTTAGCCAAGACGTTGCTTTGGTGTACATTGGGTCTGATTTGGGGATATTGGTATGCTCTAGTGCCATAAGCACTGACCAGACGCCGTAAATATAATTGGTACCCCAGCGACCAAACCATGATCCGTCCTCTTCTTGTTCGCTGCGGATGTAGTTTATGCAGCGTTGATAGGCAGGCAAATATTCTTCATGATCTTGTGATGCTTTAGCCATGAGCATAACGCAACGCGCACTAACATCTATGGTTGGCGGGTCTAATAATGCACCGTGATCAGCAAAAGGGATTTCATTTAGATAGTAATAGGTGTTATCTACGTCAAATGCACCATAGCCACCATTAGAAGCTTGCATGCCAACTATCCAGCGTGTTGCGCGGTGAATGGACTCATCCATGTCGGGCAAGCCAGAGGTCGACATACCAAAGGCAATGACAGCCGTATCATCGACATCAGGGAAGTAAGGGTTTTCAAATTGAAATGCCCAGCCACCGCCTTCTAAGTTGGGGCGTTGTATGCGCCAGTCACCAGGTTCGTCAGATAGTTGCTTGCTTTTTAGCCAGTCATAAGCGCGTTCTCTTTGTGCTTTTGAGTTTTTTAGATCGGCTTCTTGCAAGGCTAGTAAGGTTAATCCAGTATCCCAAACAGGAGATAGGCAAGGCTGGCAATAAGCTTCGTTTTCTTTGATGACTAAAAGTTTATCAATTGCTTTGCGAGCGGTGATGACACGCTCGTCATCTGCGGGGATGCCAAGTAATAGCATGGCTTCATAAGCATTGACCATGGCGGGAAAAATCCCCCCTAAGCCATCTTCGCCATTTAATCTTTCGGTGAACCAATTGAGTGCTTTATCAACCGCACTGCGGTGCATTTTGTCGGTAATCAGTATTCTTGATTTACGTCCGAGAGCATCTAAAAATAAAAAGAATTTATTGAGCAAGCCTCTTTCAGCAAAGTAGTGTTGCTCTTTGTCTGGATGAGTAATGAATAACTCTAGTACGTCAATATTAAGTGGGTTTTTAGCCTTTGCTTCTAGTGTGCAAAGAATAAATAACGGCACCATAACGGTTCTTGACCAGTAAGAAACCTTGTCGATATGGAAAGGAAACCATTTAGGTAATAACATGATTTCTACTGGAATAAACGGTACACCGCGCCAAGGAAGTTGTTCAAAAATGGCGAGAGCGATACGGGTAAATACGTTTGCTTTTGCTGCGCCGCCTTGACTGAGAATGTAGTCGCGTAAGCGAGTCATGTGCGCTTGGTCTGGTTGGTCGCCAGCCATTTTTAAAGCATAGTAGACTTTGACACTACAACTAATGTCACCAGCGCCGCCACGAAATAAAGGATAACTACCATCGTCAGCCTGATTGGCGCGTAAATAATTCGCAAGTTTAGCTTGCAGCTCTGCGTCTATATCATCCAGATAATGCATCATCATGATGTATTCTGCTGGGATCGTGCAGTCTGCTTCCAGTTCAAAAACCCAATAGCCATCCTTGTGCTGCAAAGACAGAAGCTTGTCTTGTGCATTCTTTATGGCACTCTCTATCGTACGAGTGTTGGTCATGTTGTTGTAGTTTTCAGTAAACATTATATAAATTAGCTTTTCGCTTGATATTGCCAATCTTGGCAAACAAGCGTTTTGCTTTTGGCATTAAAGACGTAGGACAGTAAAAAGTTGCTACGACCAATTAGCTTGGTAGTCAAAATGGTTCTTTTAACACTTTTGCGCGTTATTTTGACTTGATTAGAATCATTGAAGTCTAAATGTGCTTTGATTTCATTTAGCGTAAGTACCGCCATGCCTAGCGCCCATAGACAAAAATTACGCATGCCTGTTTCATGACTAGGAATAAGCTGAGTATAAGTTAAGGCGTTCTTTAAGTGACCTTGAGCAATGCTAATTAAATGTTCTAAACCTAGCTGAAATTCTTTAGTGCTAGTCGCGGTATTTAGGTCTTTCAGGTCAAATCCTGTTTCTGTGAAAATATCTTGTGGTAACCAGCAGACGCCGCGTTGTGCATCATCCCAAATATCTTTTAAGATATTGGTCATTTGCAGGCCTTGACCAAATGACGTAGAAAGCTCTAGTAACTGATCATGATGTTTGTTGATTTCTGGAGAATAATGACAGAATAATTTGGCTAACATTTCGCCAACGCAGCCAGCCACATAATAGCAGTACTCGTCCATGTCTTTCATGGTCGCAAGACCGCCGTGTAAGTCCATGCTTTGGTACGCTGGCATGCCTTTAGCCATGGTTTCAACGCAGCCAAGCAAAGCTTCAACTTGCTTAGGTGCAAAGCTATGTGTGATGTCAATAACGCGAGCAGTCACCTTGATCAGCATGTGTTCTGCTGGAATGGTTTGATCTGACAGTAGTGGCGCTAAGTCGGTAGCAAAGGCTTGAGCTTCTTCGCCTGTTCGTACTACTTCTATAAAGCGGCTAAGAAATTGTTCTTTTTGTTCCGCAGAAAGCGAGACTTCATCTTCGACGGTATCAACAATTCTGCACAGTAAATAGGCATTAGCAACGGCTTCGTAGAGACCTTTAGGTAATTGCGGAATAGTGAGTGCGAATGTCCGTGAAACACCTTCTAGTAATATGGCCTGGAATTCATCGACAGAAGCAGCTAAAAGCGATTCTGGATTATCAATAGAGATCTTGGTGTCAGTCATACAGTCTATAGGGGTTGATTGTTAGCGGCAAAATAAATCAAATTAGATGTAAATTATAGACTGAATGTAGGTTAAATACAAAGTCTGTTGTTTTTTTGCAAATGCGTTGCCTTTTTATCGTGCTGGTGTCGCTAGTTAACGCTGTTTTGTTGTTTTTTTTACACGACATATGTGCTTTGCTTTGCTAAAAAATAAAAGCAGCTAACTGGTGTTCGTCGCTTAAAAATAGTATGCTTATCAGTTATTAGCAATTGATAATGGATCTAAGTAAAGATGTTATTTAAATCATTACAACGGATTGTTTCGAGAATTGCTTTTTTTGTTGCATATTTGCAACTTTAATTGATTTATCTATAAAAAGTTCGGAGTAAACTGCATGGGCGTTCCTTTAAGGCAGCAAATTGCTGTAGGTACTTATTTAATGAAGCAGAAATTCAAAGGAGTCGATAAGTATCCTTTAGTATTGATGCTTGAGCCTTTATTTCGCTGTAATTTAGCGTGTTCTGGTTGTGGCAAGATTGATTATCCAGATGATATTTTAAATAAGCGCTTATCGGTTGAAGAGTGTTTGCAAGCTGTTGATGAATGTGGCGCTCCTATGGTGTCTATTCCTGGGGGCGAGCCTTTAATTCATAAAGAAATGCCGGAAATTGTTGCTGGGATTATTGAACGTAAAAAATTCATCTATCTTTGTACCAATGCTTTGTTATTGAAAAAGAAAATTGATGATTATACGCCATCGCCGTATTTAACTTTTTCTATCCATTTAGATGGTAACCAGCTAAGGCACGATGCATCTGTATGCCAAGATGGTGTTTTTGATATTGCTGTTGACGCAATTAAATTAGCACTAGAGAAAGGCTTTCGCGTCACCATTAACTGTACTTTGTTTCAAGGCGAAACTCCGCAAGAAGTTGCTGACTTTTTAGATTATGCGACTGAACTAGGTGTTGAAGGAATTACTATTGCGCCAGGATTTAGTTATGAGCATGCGCCTGATCAAGATTCTTTTATTTCTAGCCATGCAGCTAAAGAATTATTCCGTGGTATTTTTGCTATCGGAAAAAATAAAAGCTGGAAATTAAATCATTCGTCACTGTATTTAGATTATTTGGCGGGCAACCAAAACTATGACTGTACGCCATGGGGTAATCCAACGCGTAATGTCTTTGGCTGGCAAAAGCCGTGTTATTTATTATCTGATGAAGGCTATGTAGATAGTTTTCAAGAGATGATGGATTCTACACCGTGGGATAAATATGGTGCCGGAAAGAATGCCAAGTGCGAAGGCTGTATGGCGCATTGTGGTTACGAGGCAACGGCGGTATCAGACACTTTAGCGCATCCTTTAAAAGCTTTAGGTGCGGCAATTCGTGGCCCTAAAATTGACGGGCCTATGGTCGAAGCGCCGAGCTATAAAGGTTCATCATTAAATGATATTCCCGTTACAGTTGATTCTGGCAACGCTTAATTTTTTAGTATGAGTGAATATCTAAGTGCATTAGCGGCAATTATTTGGTTAATAACTGCCTTTTTGCCGTGGCAGCCTTGGCGCGTTAGAGAAGTCTTAGAGGCGGATGAACAAAGTCCTGTTGATTTAAGTAATGTGACGGTAGTAATTCCGGCACGAGATGAAGCGGCCGTGATTGCGGGCACTTTACAAGCACTCAAATTACAAGGGCAGGGCTTGCGGATTATTTTAGTTGATGATCAATCGACTGATGGCACGGCTGATATTGCATTAAATCAAGGTTTGGCAAACTTGGATATTATTCGTTCTGAATCTTTACCTAAGGGTTGGACTGGAAAATTGTGGGCACAAGAGCAGGGTTTAAAAGTGGTTAAAACACCGCTGGTTTTGTTGTTAGATGCGGATATACACTTGATGCCCGGTATTTTGGCGAGTTTAATAAATAAGCGTCATAGTGAAAATTTACAGTTTGTTTCACTGATGGCCATTCTAAAAGTGGATAGCTTTTGGGAGAAAATGCTGATGCCTGCCTTTATTAATTTTTTTAAAATGCTCTATCCCTTTGCCTTGGCAAATAAGCCGAGCAGCAAAATGGCAGCGGCAGCGGGCGGTTGTATTTTAGTTGATACTGCGGCTTTACAGAAAATAGGCGGCATGGCAGCGATCAAAGGCGCGGTGATTGATGATTGCTCACTCGCTAAGAAAATTAAACAGGCAGGCTATAAAACTTGGGTCGGATTGACTCATGGTGTGATTAGTCAAAGACCTTATGTTTCTTTAACTGAAATATGGGATATGGTAGCGCGCACTGCTTATACTCAGCTGTTATATTCCAATAGTTTGTTGTTGGCTTGTACTCTTATTATGATGCTGATGTATGTGTTGCCGCTAATTGGTTTGCTGTGTTTTTCAGGAAGTGCGTGGTTTTTTGCGTTGTTTTCAGTATTAGTTATGTTGGGGCTTTACCTCCCTACTTTGCGTTTTTATGCTCTTAATAGAGCATGGGCTTTATGTATGCCAGTGATTGCTGGATTATATTTATTAATGACCTGGACTTCTGCTATCCGTTATTGGCGAGGCGAGCGTTCGCGCTGGAAAGGTCGTATTTATCAGAAAGGTTGAACTATTATGATGTCATTAACAAAAATGATAGCTGCGTTTTTTTTGCTTTTTTCAAATCAGCTGGTTGCTGCTGAGGTCGGTGAAACCGAAGTGGCTAGCCAAGTTGTTCAGGGTTTTCAATCTGAGCTGCTCAATGTTATGCAGCAAGGCGATAAGTTGAACTTTGAGCAACGTTTTGAACAATTAAAGCCTGCTGTTATTACAACCCATGATTTAGCTAAAATCACCCGAATTATAGTCAGTAAAGAATGGAAAAACTTAACGAAAGAGCAGAAACAAGAGCTAATTCAGAAGTTTAGTACTTTAAGTATTGCTTCTTATGCGCATTATTTTGATGGCTTTTCGGGGCAAAGTTTCAAAGTAGAGTCGGTGAAGCAGTTATCTCCGGTGCAGATTTACGTACATACTTTTTTAGTATTGCCGGATGATAAAGATGTCAGTATGGATTACTTATTGAAAAAAAGAGGCGAGGACTGGCGCATTATTAATATCATCACTAATGGTGTTAGTGATTTGGCATTGAAACGCTCTGAATATGTTGCTGTTATTCGGAAATCGGGCTTTGATGTTTTAATAACCGAAATTTCTGCTAAAATTGAAAAATTCTCTCAATAAAAATTATGTGTAATGCGTGTGAATAGTCGGTTAGCTTTTCGCTTTATTGGTGTTGTTGGTATTTTGCTATTAACAGCTTGCGCTAGTTCAGGTGAGATAGTTGAAGTCAATGAGCAAGATCCGCATGAAGACTTGAATCGCAGCATGTATGCTTTTAATGATGGCGTGGATACCTATGTAGCATCCCCGCTAGTTACTGGGTATCAGTGGGTTCTTCCGGATTTACTGGAAACGGGAGTAACAAATTTTTTCTCTAACTTAAAAGAACCTAAAACAATTCTTAATGATGGCTTGCAAGGTAAAGAAGAGCAGGCAGGTATTGATTTTGAACGCTTTCTGATTAATACTTTGCTTGGTTTTGGTGGTTTGATTGATGTTGCTAGCTATGCCGAAATTGAACACCATGAAGAGGACTTTGATCAGACCTTGGCTGTTTGGGGCGTACCTAGAGGCGAATATTTGGTTCTTCCTATGTTGGGGCCTTCTGCTTACCGTACGATTCCAGGAGAGGTTGTAGATGCTTTTTGCAGCCCAGTCAATTATGCTGTTTGGCCTATACAATTATTAGGCATTTTTAACGCTCGCTCTAATGCTTCCCAGTCTTTAAATTTTATTAATGAAGCGGCTGTTGACCCCTATGTATTTATGCGTGCTTCTTATTTGCAGTGGCGTGATTATCAGATCACTGAAGGTGCCAATATTTCAGATGACCTGCTTATTCCGGGGGTGGACGAGATGTTTGATGACGAGGAAGAGCTGGAAGCGCTGGAAATTGGCCTTTAATCTAAGTATATAAAATGATGCGAAATGAAAAAGTTATTAGTCAAACCAAAGCTTGGCTAGAAACGGTTGTAATCGGGCTTAATTTTTGCCCTTTTGCTAAGCCGGTTTTTGAACAGGGGAAAGTACATTTTCAAGTCAGTGACGCGCAATCCTTAGAGTGCTGTTTAGAAGACCTAGCGGCTGAGGCGCTTAGGTTGGACCAGAGCAGTGAGCTAGAGACTGCACTGCTTATTTACGAAAATTCCTTGCAAGATTTTGAAAATTTTTTGGACGTAGTTGATATAGCCAATGATTTTATGGAAGAGCAAGGTTATGAAGGTGTTTATCAATTAGCTAGTTTTCATCCTGATTATTGCTTTGATGATAGTGATGAAGATGACCCTGCTAACTATACCAATCGCTCGCCTTATCCTATGCTGCATTTGATTCGCGAAGAAAGTATAGAGCGCGCTTTGGCCAGTTATAAGAATCCTGAAAAAATCCCAGAAACTAATATCAAGCTTGCAAGAGAGCTGGGACTGGACAAAATGCAAAGCCTCTTGAAAGATACGTTGGCTTAGCTTAAACCCATGCCCAGGGAGCAGAAAAACTTTACGACTTAGGTTTTTATTTTAAAATAATAAAGCGTAGTAGGGTACGCATTGCGTGCCCTACCTTAATGTTTCGACTTAAGTGTAAGCTACAGAATGTATAAGCCATTTAATCGGTTAGCTTGGTGTTTTCTATTTCAGATAATAAAAACTCCACTTCCGCTAGAATTTTCCGTCTAAAAAAGATAAAACGCCAACGACTACCTCCACACTGTTTCCAGAGCATAGTTGAACGGATTCCCGCGAGTAATAACGCTCTTATTTTGTTGATAATGTCTGTTGCAGCTAGGTAAGACTGATCGCCATTGACCATGATGCGTGGATTTATCGTGCTGATCGTTGTGTGGTAAATATCGGCCAAATTGGCAATGACATTTTCATGCATAACGCCAAAATGTTCGCATTGAGCTTGGGCAATTTTGACTTTGTGTTGCACTTGCTTTTGCATGTCAGGAGTGTCGGAAAACTTACTCTCTAAGAATACTAATGACGCTGCATACCGAGCTTGCTCGGGGTTGGTCATTTTGTTGCTACTCAGCTGTGTGTGTAGTTCCTTCAGTCCAACTTGTATTCCTGCTAAACCGCCATAAATATCGACTGGATTTTCTACATCAATGGCTAATAAGCTACTTAAACTGGCCTCAATAGCTGCTTTATCTGCTTTTCCTGTGGTTGCTAATTGTTGAACTAAGTGCGCGGCTTGGGCTATGCCTGCGAGCGCAATGGTTTGATAGGTAATCGTTTTAAATGACATGAATTAGCAAGTTTGAGTAGGTGAGCACATTTTTTGTGTGGGACGTTTTTCTTTTAACCAAGATGAAATTCCATTCGAGAGATGCGATACATGAGACATATTGAGTTGATTAGTTAAGAAATTACCTGCTTTGCCGCTACGCCCGCCAGAACGACAAACTAAGATAATTTCCTGATCGGGTGATGTTTGTAGCTTTTTCACTTCGGCTAGCCATTTTTCTGCATCATATTTTCCGCTTCTGTCAAAAAACATAATGGGATGGCTGCCTGAAATAATGCCGGTTTGTTGCCATTCTTGTGGTGTGCGAATATCAATAACTAAGGCGTTATTGTTCAATTCGTTACTAACATCATTAGCCGTTAAATTAATGAGTTCTGCTGCACTCAGGATTTTAGTAGCGAATAAAAAGAAAAGTATGAACGCGTGTTTAATTAACATAATAATTACTTATATAGTGTGAGTGAATGATTCATTAAAACTGAATTTATTAGCAATTTATATCATGATTATTGTTTGTTAGTCGAGTATGATGTAGTGCTAATTTATCTATTAATGTTAAGGAGGCAGTAATGACAATATCAGTGAAATTAACCGTAACAGGAATGAAGTGTGGCGGTTGTGAAGCCAATATCAAAAAAGAACTAGGTGGCAAAGAGGGTATTGAATCGATTGATACAAGTCATGTTAACGATTATGTTGGAGTGGTATTTGATGACGCGGTTATCAGTGAGGATGATATTATCGAATTGATTGAAAAAGCAGGTTTTACGGTAGAAGATTAAAGAGTAAAAAGAATATGACGTCTGTAATAAAATGCAAGAGGTGAGCTATGAGTAAAGAAAATTCCACTCAAAACCAAGATAACCCTGAGGCTGAGGTCCGTTTATCTATTTTAGGGATGCGTTGTGCTGGTTGTATTGGTGCCGTAGAAACAGCCTTAAATTCTGTTGCAGGCGTAACTTCAGTTGAAGTGAATTTTGCCGATCATTCTGCAATAGTGAAAGGTGATGTTGACCCTGAGTTGATGAAGAAATCGCTAAAAGATTCTGGCTATGATGCGGCTGTCATGGAGGGTTTTGAAGACCCTAGTGAACAAGAAGAGCAAGAAATGGCGCGCTATCGCCAGTTAGTCCGTAAGGCTACGGTTGCTGCTGTCTTTGGTATCCCATTAATGCTTGTTGGTCATTTTGGTGGCGTACCGGATATAGGTTCAGAAACAGGTAACTGGTTTTGGCCTGAAGTAGCTTTGATTACGCTGGGTATTTTATTTTATTCGGGTGGTCACTTTTTTGTAGGTGCGGTTAAAGCCTTGAAAGCAGGCCAGGCAAATATGGATACCTTGATCGCATTGGGAACGGGTTCAGCTTGGCTGTACTCTTGTGTGGTGATTGATTATTCCGAATATTTACCTTCTTTATCGGCGCATGCCTATTTTGAAGCTGCCATTATTATTCTGGCTTTCCTTAATTTTGGGGCGGCATTAGAGACTAAAGCGCGCGGTAAAACTTCCAGTGCTATTCGTGCATTAATTGGCTTACAGCCGCGTACCGCTCGTGTAGTTCGAGATGGGCAAGAAATAGATATTCCGATTGAAGAAGTCGGTTTAGGCGAAACTCTGAGAATACGCCCAGGCGAAAAAATTGCAGTTGATGGCGTACTAGTTGAAGGCCATTCCACAGTAGATGAGTCTATGTTGACGGGTGAATCTTTACCGGTTGAAAAAGTTGAAGGCTCTACAGTTGCCGCTGGCACGATGAACCAACAAGGTAGCTTTATGTACCAAGCTACGCGTATTGGTCGAGATACTGCGTTAGCACAAATTATTAAAAGCGTACGTCAGGCACAAGGTAGTAAGCCTGAACTTGCTAAATTAGCCGATAAAATTGCCAGTATTTTTGTGCCTGTCGTCGTAGCTATTTCGGTATTCACCTTTATTATTTGGAATGTTTGGGGGCCAGAACCTTCTTTAGGTTATGCCTTTGTTACCGCGATGACGGTATTGGTTATTGCCTGCCCTTGTGCGTTAGGGCTAGCAACACCTATTTCAGTGATGGTGGCAGTCGGTCGGTCGGCGCAATCGGGTATTTTGATTCGTAATGGCGATGCATTGCAGACAGCCGGCAAGATAAGTAGCTTAGTGTTGGATAAAACCGGAACAGTGACAGAAGGCAAGCCAACGGTCGCAACTGTCGAAGCCTATGCTAATTACACTCAAGATGACGTATTGCAATTAGCGGCAAGTATCGAAAAAGGTTCCGAGCATCCATTAGCATCAGCGATTATGAATGCAGCTGAAGAAAAACAATTAAAATTGGCGCGTGCAAAACAATTTCATGCCGTTGCTGGACATGGTGTTTCTGCGCTAATCAAAGATCAAGCGGTACTGTTTGGTAATGAAGCCTTAATGCAGGAAGAAAAGGTTGATTGCGAAGCATTTAAAGCCACAATGCTGAGTTTGGCTGAGCAAGGGCAAACTCCGATGTTATTAGCTGTTGATGGTCAGGTTGCCGGTATTATTGCCGTTGCTGATCCGATCAAAACTGATTCAGCTGCAGCTATAAAGAAATTACAAGAGCAAGGCGTACGCGTGTTAATGGTAACGGGCGATAATAACGTGACTGCGCAAGCCATTGCCAAACAAGCAGGAATTACCGAAGTACGCGCTCAAGTCTTACCGCAAGATAAAGCTGCTATCGTTAAAGAACTACAGCAAGCGGGTCAGGTTGTCGGCATGGTTGGTGATGGTATTAATGACGCGCCTGCTTTAGCGCAAGCTGATGTCGGTATCGCGATTGGCACAGGAACAGATGTCGCTATAGAAAGTGCTGATATTGTGGTCTTGCAAGGCTCACTATTAAAAGTACCGGAAGCGATGTCGTTATCTAAAGCAACGGTTGCTAATATCCAGCAAAATTTATTTGGTGCGTTTATCTATAACGCCTTAAGTATTCCGATTGCCGCTGGTTTGTTGTATCCCGTCTTTGGTATTTTATTAAGCCCCATGATTGCGAGTGCTGCAATGGCAATGTCATCAGTAACCGTGGTTACTAATGCTAACCGTTTACGCTGGATGGATTTAAATGCTACTGAAAAAATGAATTACAAACAGCAGGTTTTGGATTTAGTAGAGGCTTTTAAAAAGAGTTTGGCTTAAATAATACATTAAATTAAAACATCACAGCTAACAGCGCTTATTAAGGTTGTTAGCTGTTTTTTTATAAGAAATAGGAAATGTTAATGCGTTTAGCAGATATTCAGCAACAGGTTGGTGGTGAGTTAGTTGGCGATAAAAATGCAGTCGTAACCTCTGTAAATTCTTTAGATTTGGCTGTTGTAGGTGAGATTTCATTTGCCGAAAATGACAAGTATTTAGCGGCTGCCGAACAAAGCAATGCATCAATTCTTATTGTACCGACAAGCTTTCCAGAATTGGCAGGTAAAAATGTCTTGAAGGTAGATAAGCCCAAAGAGACTTTTATCGGCATTATGATGATGTTTGATAAATCTGAAGCTAAGTTCTCAGGCATTCATAGTTCAGCAGTCATTTCTGAAGAGCAAGTGAGTCTTGCCGCTAATGTCGCGGTTGCCGCGCATGTCTGTATTCAAGATAATGTCACTATTGGCGCAGGCACATCGATTGATGCGAATACCTTTATCGGCCATGATGTTGTGATGGGTGAGAACTGTAGAATTGGCCCGAATGTTTCGATTTTATCGAAAGTAACCTTGGGTAATCATGTCATTATTCATTCAGGCACTGTGATTGGCGGTGATGGCTTTGGTTATTTCTGGGATGGGCAACAACAGAAAAAAGTCCCGCAATTGGGTGGTGTCTTAATTGAAGATAACGTCGAGATTGGCTGTAATGTCTGTGTCGATAGAGCGACTTTTGGTATGACCCGTATCGGCAAAGGCACAAAGATCGATAACCTAGTGCAAATCGCACATAATAATAATATTGGTGAACACTGTATTATTGTCTCCCATGTCGGCTTGTCGGGTAGTGTTACCTTAGGTAAGCGCGTGACCTTAGCGGGGCAGGTCGGTATCGCTGATCATATCACTATGGGCGATGGTTCAACAGCTGCTGCAAGAACGGGCATATCCAAAGATGTGCAGCCAAATCAAGTGGTCTGGGGTGCGCCTAATCGACCGATTAAACAAGTTATGCGTGAAATGGCGAGTATTCCTAAATTGCCAGCCTTATTAGGCCAAGTGAAAAATATTTTAAAACGCTTATCTGAAGTTGAGCAAAAGTTAGATGGCTTGGATAGGTAAAGTAGGGCGGACTTCAGTCCGCCTTTCATGCATCTGCGGGCTAAAGCCACGCCCTACCTAGCTTAAAAATTAAATCCATCAATTCGCTTACACTAGCGGACTAAAGTCCGCCCTACCTTAGAGTACTAAAAATGAGTTTAAAAACTCCGTGGTTACTGCCTATCTTATCTGGCATTTTAATCGGCACCAGTTATATTCCTTTTCCGCCTTGGGCCTCCTTATTTGCCTTTATCCCGCTTTGGATCTTCTGGGAACAGCAAACACGGTTGCGTAATGTCATGCTCAGTGGGATTTTAGCTACTTTTGTATTTACTTTGATTGGCTTCAATTGGGTTGCTTATCTATTGCATGAATTCGCTCATTTACCTTGGTTTGTTGCTGTCTTAGGGATGCTATTATTTGCGCTGATTGCGCATTTATTCGTCCCTGTTGCTGGAATCTTATGGTTTATTGGCTATAAACAAAAACTCTATACTGGTTGGCAATCTATCTTAGTTATGAGTTTGTTCACGGCTTTAAGTCTGTGGGCACTGCCGATGCTATTTAAATGGAACTTCGGCTATGCGTGGTATGGCGTGCAAATGCCCGTTTACCAGCTAGCAGAATATATAGGCTTTAGTGGTTTAAGTATGTTGACGCTACTTGCTAATGTTCCCTTATATTTTGCATGGCAGAATAGACATGATAAAGCGGTAAGAAAAAAAATACTGCTGCGATTTATCACCGTTTTTATGATGTTAAATGCCTTTGGTTTAAGCACTAAAGCATTTTTACCTAAGCCAGATACTTCTTTTAACGCTTTATTAGTTCAAGCCAATATCGGTAATGCAGAAAAAGTTGCCGCTGAATTTGGGCGTGGCTTTTACAGTAAAATTATTCAACAATACCAAGATGTCACCGATGCAGGCTTGCGTGCTCATGCTGGTAAAGAGATTGATTTTATTCTGTGGTCTGAGACAGCATTTCCCTCTTTGTTAAATGATCAATATCAGAACAGCCATTACGCGCAGCAATTAATCCAGTATGTGAATGATCGACATGTCCCATTAATTACTGGCTCGTATGCCAAAGACCTGAAAACAGGCTTAATCACCAACTCCTTATTTACCTTAAATAAAAAAGGTGAAGTACAGTCGCCTTATTACAGTAAATCTATTTTATTAGCTTTTGGTGAATTCCTACCAGGAGAAGAATATTTCCCCGTATTAAGAGAGTTATTGCCGATGGTCGGTAATTTCGGTAGAGGTGCAGGCCCAACGAAATTATTGACGTTAAATGACTATAAAATAGGCCCACAAATTTGCTATGAAAGCTTGTTCCCTGATTTTTCTAAATCTTTAGCAGATTTAGGCGCACAGTTTATTGTTAATGTCACTAATGATTCTTGGTACGGCACATGGCAAGAACCGTATCAGCATATGATCATGACCTTAGCACGCGCAGTAGAAACTCGTCGTCCCTTAGTGCGCGTGACTAATACCGGCATTTCTACCGTGGTATTAGCATCAGGTGAAATATTGCAACAATCACCTATGCATGAAACTTGGTCGGGGTTGTATGAAGTGCCGTATTTATTGGAGCCTAAAGCGACTTATTATCAACAGAATTTTTGGTTGATGCCGAGCTTGTTTGGGGGGCTGTTAATGCTGTTGCTGTTGAATGGGGTTAGGGTGCGGATGGTGAGAGATTAAGCCCCTTATCGCACCCCGTGTCGGTTAATTTCAGCTGGACAAGGGTTTTTGTCTGATAATAATATAGTTAGCCCTCATCATTAATCTTAGTATGGAATACATTTGGACTCAGTAATGAAATTAGAGAAACTTAGTAAAAAAGAACTTGATGCTTATTGTAGTAATCTTGATATTGATATTAAAAAGAAAAGTAAACGAGAATTAGTTCAAGCTGTTTATGAGTATGATAGAAAAATAATTGATAAGGCTGTCGCTTCTGGAGTTTGCTTAGAATTACTGAAAACAAAAATCGGTAATTTAGCTGATGAATATGCTAAAAATCTAAATGGAAAAATAGTAGCTCGTAAGGAGGAAATGAAAAGTGATGATAACTCACATTACCTAATATATAGAGTTCTAGGAATATCCAATGGTGAGGGGATATTGATTGATGAATATCAAAATACAGGGCGTTTTTTGTACAAATATGCGGGTTCATTCCTAGAGGAAGCTGCTTCAATGTGCTTATTCTTTGCGAATAGTAAAGGCGGAAAAGTTCTTGTTGAAAATACACTAGGGAAGAAACCTAAAACTTTTGAAATTGATTTCTTAAATGGTAACGATGCTGTTGAGTTAAAATGGAGAGATGCTACTACAGATGGTGATCACATAACAAAAGAGCATACTAGAGTTAGAACGATTCAAGGGCATGGGTATAAACCCATTAGGGTTATGTTCTATTATCCCCTGCGAGAACAAGCCATTCGAATCCAAGAAACATTAAAAACTATTTATAGTGGTGTTGGCGGAGAATACTATGCAGGAGATGATGCGTGGGATTACCTGTTCAAAGTTAGTGGTTACGATTTAAAGTTGATTCTTACAGAAATAGTTGAAAGAAGAGACAGAGAAGAAAAAGATGATCAATAAAATTCTCAATGGCGATTGCTTAGATCAAATGAGAACAATTCAAGAATGCTCAATTGATCTCATTTATCTTGATCCACCATTTTTTACGGAGCGAAAACATAAACTAACAAATAGAGAGCGTACGAAAGAGTTTAGCTTTGATGATACTTGGGGTAGTGGTAAAGGATATGCAGAGTTTCTGAAAGAAAGGATTGTAATAATGAAAACCCTCCTAAAGCAGGAAGGTTCAATTTTTGTTCACTGCGATAAAAGCGGGGAACATATTATCCGAGCAATATTAGATAGTGTTTTTGGTTCTGATAATTTTCAGTCAGAAATTATTTGGAGTTATAAAAGGTGGTCTAACTCTAAAAAAGGTTTGTTGCCAAGTCATCAAAATATATATTTTTATTCAAAGAGCAAAGACTTTAAGTTTAATTCTATTTATACATCATATTCTGAAACAACCAATATTGATCAAATATTACAACGCAGAACGAGAGATGAGCATAATAAGTCTATTTATGACAAAGATGTTGACGGGAACTTTAAGCATGGGGATGTGAAAAAAGGCGTTCCATTAAGCGATGTGTGGGACATTCCCTACCTGAACCCTAAAGCTAAAGAGCGAGTAGGATACCCAACACAAAAACCATTGCTTTTACTAGAGCAAATAATTAAGTTGGTTACAAATGAAGGCGATGTGGTTTTAGACCCATTTTGCGGGAGTGGTACGACATGTGTTGCTGCTAAGTTGCTTGGACGTCAATATATAGGTATAGATCAATCAAATGAAGCAGTTGAGCTATCAAATAGTAGAATAGGAAATCCCATTAAGACAGAGTCAAATCTCATGAAAAATGGACGCAACTCATATCTGAATGCAGATCAAATTGCCTTAAGCCTATTGAGTGGGATAGATTTCAATCCTGTGCAACGCAACAAGGGCATTGATGCAATTTTAGTTGAGCAATTTGATAACACACCTATTTTAGTTCGAGTTCAAAAAGATAATGAGCCTTTGGAGGAGGCGGCCTCATTACTTGCAAAAGCAATGAAAACTAAAAAATCAAAAAAATCCTTTTTAATTCAAACAAAGTCGAGCATAAGTTTATTTGACGTGCCACTTACTTTTGAAGGTATGGAGATTATTGCATCACCGGCACTGCAAATAGAAAGAGCTAACGAATAAGCCGAATAGCTTGGGTTGTACGCTTTTCGTAACCCAATGTTTTGCTTTATTATTTGGTTAAGCGCGGTATAAAATGAATGCAATATCAACGTGATTACACACACGAAGCTAGTGACCCGTATGAAGCTTGTGTCATACGGGGTATTCATCGCGCTGACTTCCCGTACCCGTAAACTTCTACGGGCTACGAGAGGTTGTTCAAATGGTATAGAGGTAAACTGTTACAATCGAAACCTGCTTTTTTATAGCTAAAAGGTCGTCGAATTATGACAGCTCAATTGATAAAATCACTTCAAAACCCTGCGCTGTATCCTCATCCAGTCGATAGTTTTAAACTGATCGAAACACATATATCTTGGGTGCTTTTAACTGGCTCTTATGCTTATAAAATCAAAAAACCTCTAAATCTGGGTTTTCTGGATTTTTCTTCTTTAGCTAAACGCGAGCACTGTTGCCGAGAAGAATTGCGTTTAAATTTACGTTTGGCTCCCGATATTTATTTAGATGTAATCGCTATTTCTGGCAATGAAACGCAGCCAGAGCTTGGTGGGATGGATGAAGCGATTGAATATGCAGTTAAAATGCGTCAATTCCTGCCAGATAATACTTTTGATCATTTACTGCTTGATGGCCTTTTAAATGGCCATCATATAAAGCAAACTGCAATCATTGTTGCTGATTTTCATGCGCAATTACCCTCGGCTAGTGCAAAGACATTATTTGGTTGTCCTGAGAGCATTTTATTACCAGTTCAAGAGAATTTTAGTCAAATTGAACAGTTGGGTGATATAGCTGATCCGAGTCTTTTTCAGCCATTAAATGAGTGGAGCACAGAGCGGCACGCTGAACTTGTGCCTATTTTCAGGCAGCGTAAACAAGAAGGGTTTATTCGTGAATGTCATGGCGATTTACATCTGGGCAATCTTGCTTTAATCGATGATCAAGTCGTGCCTTTTGATGGCATTGAGTTTAATCCCGCTTTATATTGGATTGATGTCGTCAGTGAAGTGGCTTTTCTGGTGATGGATTTGCAGAGTAAACAGCGACATGATCTCGCTTATCAATTTCTTAATGCTTATTTTCAGAAAATGGGCGATTATTCAGGGCTGAAATTATTACGTTTTTATCTCGTTTATCGGGCGATGGTGCGAGCTAAAGTGGATGCGATCCGTGCGCATCAGGACGCGTCAGAGGAAGAACAGCAACAAGCTTTAAGCCGGTATCATAATTATCTACAATTAGCACAGAGCTACACTCAGCCAGAATTACCGATGCTTATTATTATGCAGGGTGTATCGGGATCTGGAAAAAGTTGGTTAGCTGAGCAAATAATCAATCGTTATCAGGTAATCAATTTACGGTCTGATGTAGAGCGTAAACGAGTACAGGTACAAGGTGAAAAGAGTGAGGAGCAATATAGTCCTGAAAATCGCAATATAATTTATCAATATTTATTAGGTCTTGCCAAGGATATTTTGTTGGCAAATTATAGTGTGTTGATCGATGCTACCTTTTTAGAACAACAGCAGCGGACACTTTTTTTACAGTTAGCTAAACAGTGCGAAGTGCCGTTTCTTATTATTCATACCGAGGCTGATCAGTTTACTTTGCTTGATTGCATCCAACAGCGTAGCGTACAAGCTGATAATGTTTCTGATGCTACGCAAGCCGTCCTAGAAAATCAACAGAGTAGTCAGCAGGCTTTAAGCGATGATGAATTGAAATATAGTATTTCGGTTAATACCGCTAATTCTGATGATTTAGATAGCTTGTGGGTGTTTATTAATTCTGTGTGGAAGAGGGTGCAATAAGCTTTAAAAAAACGTTACTTGTAGGTTGGGTTAGATTATCTAGCGAAGCGCAGATAACGTAACCCAACATTTTACTACAGTCTTACCACATCAAATCATCAGGGATTTGGAAGTCGGCATAAGGGTCATCGCCAGCATTAGCTTCTTCTTGAGTTTTGTCATTCATAAGCAATACGTAACTGGCATCACGTTGTTTGATTTTTTCTGCAACGATAGCGGGGACAAGCTCGTAAGTTGAGTCATATTTCACAATGGCTAATTTACCGTTGCTAATATGTTGTAGTGTTTTTTCGCTGACGTAAATCTTTTTGACGATATTATTGTCTGAGAAGTTATACGCTACACCGTCATCGCCTTTGGCTTTTGCTTGGGCGTTTTCTTTGATCAGCTGTTTGATTTGCGCAACAATCGCTTTTTCTTCTGCTTCTGCCTGTTTTTTAAGATTTAATTCACGGTCTTTCGCTTGTTTTTCAGCGCGAGATTTTTGCGCAAGCAGGGTTGCTTCGTCGGTTTGTGTGGTTTTACTGTTGCGTTGTTGCTTGGTTTGTTTATACTTTCCTTTTTTTACTTGATTCGCTTTGCTTTTATCAATAAGACCTGAGTTTAACAGTTGGTCTTGTAATGAAATTGCCATACTTAATGCCTTTTGAAGTCTGATAGGGTTGATGAGTAAATTATAGTGTAATCGTATTGGTTTTTAAATAGTATTGGAGTTGTAGCGTATATGAGTCATTTGTCCAAGAAAATCATGCTGGTGTCTGGAGAGTCCTCTGGCGATCAACACGCAGCAAATTTATTTCTTGAGCTAAAAAAGCGCAGCCCTGATATTAAAGGTATCGGCATGGGCGGTAAGAAAATGGCCGCAGCCGGCATTGATATACATTGTGATTCATCAACTTTGGGTGTTATTGGTGTTATCGAGGTGATTAAACGCTATGCTGAAATCAACCGTGCTTTAAAAGCTATGCAGCAGTTATTACTTGAACAACGGCCTGATTTATTGGTTTGTGTTGATTATAAAGAGTTTAATTTTAAGCTGGCTACTTTCGCTAAGAAAAACGGTATTAAAGTGCTGTTTTATGTCAGTCCGCAAATTTGGGCATGGCGACCAGGGCGGGTCGTTAAATACGGTAAAGTGATTGATATGATGGCGGTTATTTTTCCGTTTGAAGTGCCGTTTTATGAAAAAGAAAATGTACCAGTACGTTATGTCGGACATCCTTCTGTCGATAAAGTTCACGCGAAACGTAGCAAAGAAGCTGATTTTCAAGAATTTGGTTTAGCGATGGATCAGCCTGTGATTGGTATCTTGCCGGGTAGTCGTACTGATGAAATAAATCGTATGTTACCGATTATGTTGCAAGCAGCAGAGGAAATACAAAAAGCGATACCGGGCGTGCAGTTTGTTTTGCCGCAGGCCGATTCAGTGAGCGATGAATTATTACAATCGTCCTTTCAGCATTCCAGTGTGCAAGTGAAAACCATTAAAAATCAGTTCTATGATACGGTACAGTGCTGCGATGCAGTGATGACAGTGTCGGGCACTGCAACACTTGAGATAGCACTATTAACTGTGCCGATGTTGGTTGCTTATAAGCTGTCTACGATTACTTATTTATTGGCCAAAATATTAGTAGATACTGAGTTTATTGGTTTGCCTAATATTGTTGCGGGTAAGTTGGTAGTGCAGGAATTTATTCAGCATGACGCAACACCACAAAACTTAGCGGCAGAAATTTTACATATTTTGCGTGACAAAGAATATGCTGAGTCTATACGTGCAGGTTTAAGGACTGTGCAAGTTGAAATAGGCGAGGGCGGCGGTTCGGAGAATATGGCTGAGTTAGCGCTAGAGATGTTGCAAGAGAAATAATTTAGCGTTGTCATGCCCGAGTTCTTCTATCGGGAATCCATGTATGCACAATAGATTCCTGCTAAGAGCCTGTAGGAATGACAATGATTTTCAGATATAAACATATTGATATTGAAATTATTAGGCAAAAAAAAGCCCAGCAGAACTGGGCTTTTCATCGTAGCTAGATGATTAATTAATCATTGCCACCAAATACACCTAATAACTGTAATAAGCTTAGGAATAAGTTGTAGATAGAAATGTATAAAGAAATCGTTGCTAGAATATAGTTAGTTTCGCCGCCATGAATGATTGCGCTAGTTTGGTATAAGATCAGACCTGACATTAATAAAATGAACATTGCAGAAACAGCTAATGACATCGCTGGAATAGCAAAAACCATTGCGCCGATACCTGCTAGAAATGCCACTAAAATACCGACCATTAAGAAACCGCCTAAAAAGCTGAAATCTTTACGTGTCGTTAAAGCATAAGCAGATAAACCGATAAAAATAACGCCTGTACCGCCTAATGCTGTCATAACTAGTTCAGAGCCGTTACTGAAATTAGTTAAGTACATGCTAATGATTGGGCCTAAAGTTAAACCCATAAAGCCTGTTAGTGCGAAAATAAACACTAAACCTAAAGCGCTGTTGCTAAATTTCGTGGTGGCAAAAAGTAGTCCAAAATAACCAACCATCGTAACAATCATGCCTAAAGGTGGCATATTGAACATCATTGCTAAACCTGCTGTTAAGGCACTGAAAAGCAGTGTCATTGAAAGCAGCATGTAAGTATTTCTTAAAACTCGATTGGTTGCTAGTGTACTTTCACTAGCAGGTGTAGCTGCAACATTTAATCTCATTATGGTTAACCTTTATTAATGAACGAAGAACAGGCTTAATCTTACAAGAATTTTGCTAGATAAGAAAATATTTTCAATAGCTTGTATTAGTAATTGCTCCCTATCTCAAGTGAATGTGCTTAATTTCTTTCTGTAATAGATGAAAGCAGGGATAATAGCCGTTAGTGTTTACTAATTTTTATGGAGATTTTTATGGTCAAATCATTGCGTTTATTTATCCTGGCGCTCGTTACCTTATCACTGACCGCTTGTTCAAACATGTATTACAGTGGCTTAGAGAAAATGGGTATCCCAAAAAGAGATATTATGGTGCATCGCGTGGAAAAAGCCCGCGATACTCAGCAAGATGCCAAAGAACAATTTAAAACTACGTTAGAACAATTTAGTGCCGTTACGGAATTTAAAGGTGGTGATTTAGAAGCTGTCTATAATAAGTTAAATAGTGAATATGAAGCGAGTAAGGATGAAGCAGCGGCTGTCAGTAAACGCATCGCTGATATAGAGGATGTCTCGGCAGCTTTGTTTGCTGAGTGGGCGGATGAAGCAGAGCAATTTAGCACGGCTTCATTACGTCGAAACAGTTTGCGGAAGCTATCTGCAACTAAACAGCAGTATAATAAATTGATCACTGCAATGCACCGTGCAGAAGCAAAAATGGAACCTGTCCTTGCTATATTTAAGGATCAAGTGTTAATTCTAAAACACAGCCTTAATGCACAAGCGATTGCTTCACTTAAAAATGATCTGGCCAGTGTCGAATCAGATGTCAATACGCTGATTAAGGCAATGAATCAATCGATCAATGAAGCGGATGACTTCATTAAAACGATGGAAAAAAATTAGGCATTTAATGTCTACTGTACAATTGCATAACACTATTAATTTAAAAGGAAAAAGAATGATTACAAAACAAGTAGTAGCATTAACAGCTTCAAGCTTATTGGCACTAACGTTAACTGGGTGTGCAACTCAACAAGCCGGTACTAGCACTGTTGATCAAGGTTTGAATGCCACGCAAAGTGCATTAAATACAACTCAATCAGCGGTTAATACGGCCCAAGCGGCTAAAAATGCTGATCTTACAGGTTTGCTTACGCAGCAATTAGGCGTGAGTTCTACGCAAGCTGCGGGTGGGGCTGGTGCACTATTCCAAGCTGCTCAATCTAAAATGTCAGCGGATGATTTTCAGCAATTAACTCAATCGGTACCAGAAGTAAGTGGTTTAATGAGTGGTGTTACTCAGCCTAAAGAGCCTAGCGGTTTATCACAAATTGCTTCTGGTGCATCTGCGTTAATGGGGGATGAAAGTAATACTTTAGGCGCCGCGGCAGATCTATATAGTACTTTTGAATCTTTAGGTTTATCAGGTGATATGGTGGGTCAATTTGCCCCCGTTATCACGGATTATGTCTCTAAAAATGCAACACCTTATCTTACTAAAGCGCTAACTTCTGCTTTAACTGGTCTGTAAGTTAAGTTAATCAGGCCTAGTGATACTAGGCCTGATATTTCAAGGTACTCTCTGCTAGCCGTAAATCTTATACGGACTGTCACACATATAGCTTTAATAGGCCGCAAAATTTGACTAACTCTTTAGTATTAGCCTATTATCAAAACTCTATCATTCTCTCTAACAACAATAAAAATATGAATAATAGCCTACAAAATATAATTAAAGCCCCCGCACTATCAGTGCAAGCGATTCTTGCAATCTTTCTGATAAGTACTTTTACCGTTACTCCTGCTAATGCTCATCGAGGTGCAAAAGGGGAAGGGGATGCCTGTCGAATTTATGTGGGAACAGAAGTCGTGCATTTCGCAGCCTATACGCCTACTTTTACTAAAGGTGAGAGTTATTGCGAGGCGATTCCGAATGTCGGCTTAACGCATATCGTTATTGATTATGAAGGTAAGAAATTACGCGATTCGACAGTTGAATTTGAAATTACTAAAGAGCCGGAAGGAGCTCGCATTTTTTATCAAAAGCCTGAGAAAATAAAAAAAGGCTCAATGGATGCTAAAGTCGATTTTACTAATTTTGGCGCGGGCGAATACTTAACGCATGTCACCATTGTCGATCAAGGTGAGAAGCTAGATTCTCATTTACCTTTTACCGTAGGCATAGAGATTGAAGAAGATAATATTCCTTATAAGTTGATTATCCCTGTTATTTTAGTGATTATTAGTTTGATTGCGATGAATATTGTGGTCAATAGAAAAGAAAAAGCGAAGCAGGCGAATGCGACTGATGAGACTCAATAAGTAAGATATTACTTGTGTGATAGATTGCTTTTTAGGCTCTATTTATTCTACGAATCTTGCAGATCATTAAAAAAATCGAACAGCGAAACTAATTGTGGAATATAAAGATTATTACAAAATAATGGGCATCAAAAAAGATGCACCACAGGATGAAATTAAACGTGCTTATCGTAAATTAGCGCGCAAATATCACCCTGATGTTAGTAAGGAAAAGGATTCTGAAGAACGATTCAAAGAAGTGGGTGAAGCTTATGAAGTGTTGAAAGACCCTGAAAAACGAGCCGCTTATGATCAGTTAGGAGCCAATTGGAAAGCGGGACAGAATGGCTTTCAACCACCACCTGATTGGGATTCAGGTTTCGAGTTTCATGGTGGTGAGTTTACGGGGGGCGGTGAGAATGGGGCAGGTTTTAGTGATTTCTTTTCCAGTCTTTTTGGTCAGCGGGCAGGTGGCTTTCAGGGAACACATCAAGCTCAACATACGCAAGGTGAAGATAGTCGTGCTAAGGTGTTTATTGATCTTGAAGATGCTTACCACGGTGCATCACGTAGCTTATCATTGCGTTCGACAGTACTGGGTAAAGATGGACGGCCTGAAGTCCAGACACGTACACTCAATATTAAAATCCCCAAAGGCGTTAAAGAGGGACAAAATATCCGTTTAAAAGGACAAGGCAGTCCAAGTGTAGCGGGAGGAAAAGCCGGAGATTTATATTTAAAAATTGAATTCAATCCGCACTCCATCTATAAAGTTGAAGGCTCGGATGTTTCTTTGGAATTATCTATTTCACCTTGGGAGGCCGTGCTAGGCGCGAAGGTGAAAGTGCCAACGCCCGCTGGTAAGATTGACTTGAAAATTCCATTAGGAGCCTCTAGCGGCAAACGGATGCGCCTTAAAGGGCGAGGAATACCCGCTAAAATTGCAGGTGATTTTTTTATCACATTGGAAATTGTACTGCCCGATAAACTTAGCGATAAAGAGAAGTCTTTATATGAGGCTTTACAGAAGGAAGCGGGTAGCTTTAATCCACGGGCAAAATTGGGAGTGTGATCATGGGTAATGAAGTTATAAACATAGTCTCAGGTGTGATTGTCGAAGAGGGTGAAAGCGTGTCATTTAGTTCACTGTGCCGTTATTGTTCAGTGCCCGCTGAGCAAGTTATTAGCATGGTTGATCAGGGGATTATTGAACCAATAGAGTCTCAAGTAAAAAGTACTTACTGGCAATTTTCTGGAGGCAGTATTATTCGTGTGCAAGAGGCTATTAGATTGCAGCGTGATTTGGGGGTCAATTTACCCGGCACGGCACTAGCTTTGGAGTTATTGGATGAAGTTAAGGCTTTGCGTCAGCAAGTAAGCTCCTTGCAGCGCGATTGCTAAGGTAGTATTTTCATTTTTGGGGAAATATAAGTAACACGGCCTCATCTCGACGACTTGCGGTTTCGCCAAGATTTAAAAATCCTTTTGAGCTCGGGTGACAATATGGTGAGTTATTATCATTTAAGCCCTCTGCGTACAATTTTATTTTTCTGCTCGCTTATCTTTATACATGCTCGAGTCTGCATGATTAACTAAAGACTCAACATCTTCACCATTAATTGGGTAGAGAGCTGAGCCAATGTTAATGCCTACTGATATCAGGTGATAATTAACGGTAAACGGTTGTTCGAATTCGGTTTTAATCTTCTTGGCAATGTAGTCAATATCTTGCTGGCCGCTAATTTTTTCCTGTACTAATATAAATTCATCGCCACCTTGCCGAGCAACTGTGTCGGCTGAACGAACGCAATCTTGCAGCCTTTCTGCTGCAAGTTTTATAACTTCATCACCAACAGAATGACCAAAATTATCGTTTACGGATTTAAATCCTTTTAAATCCAAAAACAACACCGCCAGCATTTCTTTTTGCCTAGCTGCCTGAGATAAAGCATGGTTTAAGCGGTCATAAAACAAGCTACGATTTGCTAGCCCTGTTAACGCGTCATGGTTGGCACGATAAAATAGTCGCTCAGATGTAGCGATACGCTCCATTTCATTTTGATAATTAAGGCGTGCATAAATTATAAGTATTGCAAATGTAGCAAGAGCGACTAATAACGCTGAAGTTATTTTTCCCCAGCTTACGATATTCCAACCCAGTTGTTGTTCAATACGCAAAACAAAAGGCTGGCTTTCGCTAGTAATTGCCTTGCTGAATAGTAAATGGGGAAATAACTTAGATTCAAACTCACTTATTTCAGTGGCATTATTTTTATAAAGGTGGCCTCTGTTATCTGTATGGTCATAAGCGGGGTTGTAGAGTAATTCAGTTATACCTGGAAACGCATGATTTTCAGATGCTAGTAAGCTATCGGCATGGATCACTAATATGGCAAATCCACCCTGGGCACCACTTTTATTGATATACGCTTGATTGCCGTGCTCTGCTGTTAAAATCGGTTTATGAATTAGGTATGCCAAATCGCCTTCTATTAATTTGAAGGGGTCACTGGCAATGGAGCGGTTTAATCTTTCTGATTTTTCTAAAACGCGCTTGAAAAATGCATTGGAATTAATATCTAAGCCTAGTACGTCCTGTGATTCTGGCGGGAAAGGCTCCATAAAAACAATTGGCATATGATATTTAGCTTTAGTAACTGGCTGCCATTGCCTATCTGTCTCAAAGTTGAAGGCTTTTACTTTAAATTCGGGAAAAATATTTTTACGGTAATATTCAGAAAATGCCTGTAATTGAGCTTGAGGTACTTTTTCAACAATCTCAAGCATAAAAATATGTGGGTATTGTTTGAGCATTTTTTGTGCATAGCTGCGAATACGCGCGCGATCAAAGTCTTGCGTAGTGCTGACCATGGCAGCAAAACCTTCTAGGATAGACTCGTTTACCTGAGTTCTAGTATTAACTTGCTGGTAATGAATATTAACATCATCGATAAACTCCCGCTCTGCGCGCTGTAGATCAAATTCTAGAATTGCATATACGACAAGGCTTAAAAGGAGTGCCCAAATTAGAATTACACTAAGGTAAATGTTTCGTGGTTTATTTGTACAAGAAATAGTCATGTTTCATTTATTTTAATGGCTGTTAAACCCCATTCACTCTAAAAGGTATAGCTTTTAGTTAATACTATTTCGTATTCGTTATCCTATGCTTTTAGTGGGAATCTATTAAAGATGTTTGAGTTCCTGATAAAAAACTTCAGAATGACGATAATTTTTATAAACTACGGTTTTCAATATAGATATGGCTAAATCTATATTATGCTAATTTCTTATATGTTGCAGCTATTCTTAAAGAAATTGATTAATTAGTGCCTCCTTTAAAGTGGTACCTCTGAGGTCATTATCAAGTAAGTTATGGAGGGTCAGTTTTATAACTTGCTGATTAATATTTAATTATTGTGTTATTGGGTGACTGCTGTTGCAAGGTGATCTGAAGTTCTATTGCATAAGCAACTCATAGGGAGAAGAAAATGGCAGGTAATCATGGGCAAGAAAATAACAATAAATATGGCATTGATCCAGATAAATTTCGCACAATGATTGCAGAGCGTGCTTATTACAAGGCTGAACAAAGAGACTTTGCTACAGGACATGAAGTGAGTGATTGGCTTGAAGCCGAACAAGAGGTCAACAAACAATATTTTTACTGGTTTCAAGAGGGCTGATGAATTCCTTATGCAGTAAAATATTTTCTACGACGTTAATGACGTTATATAAAGGCAGCCTCAACCCCCTCCCTAAATGAATATTTTTAGGCGTGCACGAGTTATTTATATTCTGCATCGGCACGCGATTGAGCATGAATTATGGGAGACCGTCAGCGATAAACTGACCCTATTGCAAGGTATGACGGCTGTTGAAATGGCGCATTTGCGAGAATTGGCAACGCTTTTTTTACATGAAAAAAACATCTATGGTGCGCAAGATTTTCATCTTAGTGACGAAATGCGCGTTATTATTGCGACTCAGGCTTGTTTGCCTATTCTGAGTTTAGGTATAGGGTTATTGAGCGGCTGGAGAGATGTGATTGTTTATCCAAATGCTTTTCAAGTCAGTCGAGATGAAAGGGATGAATTTGGCATTGTGCATCATGACCGGCGTTTATTGAGTGGTGAGGCGTGGGCGCGTGGGCCAGTTATTTTTTCCTGGCAAGATATTGAGAAAGATTTGCACCGCTGGCAACAGGGGCATAATGTTATTTTTCATGAAATTGCCCATAAATTAGATACTCTCAATGGTAGTGCTAATGGCATGCCGCCATTACATTATGCTATGCAGCCGAAGCAATGGTCAGTTGCTTTTAGCGCAGCGTATGAGCGATTAAATCAACGCCTTCAACAGCATCATGGTGTTTGTGTGGATCCTTATGCAGCAACCAGTCCGGCGGAGTTTTTTGCAGTATTTAGTGAATACTTCTTTTGTGCGCCGGATATTTTACAAACGCATTTTGTGGAGGTTTTCCACTTGCTTAAATTGTATTACCGGCAAGACCCTTTGTTGCGTGCGTAACGTCGGGCTTTAGTCCTTCCTTGTCGATTTGTACTTAGTCGTAATTTCGGATAAAACGTTTGTCGCCTATAGGGCGCATAAATGTATAGGTCGCAGGTAAGACGACAAATATATCACCTACACGCTCAAAAGCATCATGCGGTGGCGCAATGGAGCTTAATGCAGTGAATGGAGAGAAAACGACAAAGAGCGCGGAGCCTGCGATTGTGGTTACTAAGCCGAGAGGGCGAAATATCATAATGTCGATGGGTACAAACATCGGGTCATAGCGTGCTTTGTCTGAGGTAACAGGCGCTTTTGCGTGCAGCACTGGAGTGAATAATAGGGATGTTAATAGGCTAATCAGTAGAAATTTTTTCATAATAAGCTTTTATTTGATAAATATGAGAGATAAAAAAAGCGCTAGTTCGTGAGAAGTAGCGCTTTTTGTCTCTGGAATGAAAATTTAGTGTACGTCTTTCCAGTATTCTTTTTTCAATAAATAGGCAATGACGCCAAACATTAAGATAAATAATAAAACATATTTACCCATGCTTTGACGTTGTACTTGAGCAGGCTCACCGGCATACACAAGGAAAGCAACGATATCATTAACTGCTTTATCGAATTGTTTAGTTGTCATAGCGCCAGCCTCTGTAATAACGAGACCTGTAATGACTTCACGACCATCAATCGTTTTAACAATAGCTTTTTGTTCACCTTGAAGCTGCCAAAGTGGATTAGGCATAGCAACATCAGGGAAAACAGTATTGTTTACTCCCGTCTTTTTGCTTGGATCTTGGTAAAAGCCTTTTAAGTAGCTAACTAACCAATCTTCACCTCTTGAACGAGCAATAAGCGATAAATCAGGTGGTGTAGTACCAAACCATTTTTTAGCATCATGACCGTTCATCGCGGTGAGCATTTTGTCATAAATCCCCGCGCCTTCAGGTGCTACTTTTTGCAAAATTTCTTGTTGATCAATATTGAAATCATCAGCTAGATTGAGGTAACGAATATACTTCGTTGAATGACAACCTAAACAATATTGCACATAAAGATGCGCCCCATTTTCTAATGATTGATGATCAGTTAAGTCAATATCAGCGTCTTCTAGCTCTATTCCTGCTGAAGCAAAAGCGCCGAGAGGAACTAAGAGTAATAGACAGATTTGGAGTATTTTTTTCATTAGTCTAGACTCGCTTTTAGGTTTTTAGCAATACGAATCAACACATTAATGATGCCAGATGTATCAGGTCGTTTACGCATAACAGTTGCCCCATCTTTTTCGACAGGCACTTCTTTTACCATTTCACAGAACGTTGCTTTCCAGCCTGGAATGCGGTCTTCGATGGTTGGTTGATCTGTTAACTGCTTAGGTACAGGTTTAGTTTTTTCCCAGCGCGTATAAATAGGCATGAGTAAGAAGAAACCAAAGTACATAGCAGTAAAAATACGCGCCATGATAGTTGCACCTGCGGTAGGTGCTTGCATACCTAGGTAACCTAAACCTAAAAAGCTAATAACAAACATTAAAATAGCTTTTTTATAGATGCCGCCGCGGTAACGAATTGATTTCACCGGACTACGATCTAACCAAGGCAATAAGAATAAAACTACAATTGCGCCACCCATGGCGATAACGCCTGCAAACTTATCAGGAATCGCTCTTAAAATTGCATAAAACGGTGTGAAATACCAAACCGGTGCAATATGCTCAGGTGTCGCTAATGGATCTGCCGGAATAAAGTTGGCATGCTCCAGGAAGTAGCCGCCCATTTCAGGCATATAAAACAGCACCGTGGCAAAAAAGAATATAAACACGGCAACACCAACGATATCTTTTACCGTGTAATACGGGTGAAAAGGAATGCCGTCAACAGGGTGTCCCCAAGGATCTTTCGATGCTTTGATTTCAATACCATCAGGGTTATTTGAACCAACTTCATGCAGGGCAACAATGTGCAAGAAAACCAGCATGATTAAAATAAGTGGAATAGAAATTACATGGAAAGCAAAGAAACGGTTTAGCGTTGCATCGGAAATAACATAATCTCCGCGTACCCATAAGGATAAGTCATCGCCAATCACAGGAATCGCGCTAAATAGCGAGATAATAACCTGTGCGCCCCAGTAAGACATTTGTCCCCAAGGTAGTAAATAACCCATAAATGCTTCTGCCATTAAGGCAACAAATAAGAGCATACCGAAGATCCAGACGAGTTCTCTAGGCTGTTTGAATGAGCCGTAGATAAGGCCACGGAACATATGCAAATAGACCACCAGAAAAAATGCCGAAGCACCGGTGGAGTGCATATAGCGCACCAGCCAGCCCCAGGGGACTTCCCGCATAATATATTCGACTGAATCGAAAGCTAAGCCTGCATCAGGCTTGTAGTTCATAGTTAGTAAAATACCAGTAACTAATTGGTTAACTAAAACAAGGAGTGCTAGCGAGCCAAAAAAGTACCAGAAGTTAAAGTTTTTTGGCGCGTAATATTGCGCCATGTGGTCATTCCACAGTTTAGTGAGTGGGAATCGGTCAAGAAACCAGTTGCCACAGCTTGCTAAATAATTTTTCTTCATGCGTCAGCTCCCGATTCGTCACCAATAATAATCCGTGTTTCCGACAGATAGCGGTGGGGTGGTACATCTAAGTTGGTAGGAGCGGGAACGCCTCGGAATACACGGCCAGCTAAATCGAAGCCAGAGCCATGACAAGGGCAGAAGAAGCCGCCTTTCCAGTCTTCGCCTAAATCATTTGGTGCGATTTCTGGGCGGAAGGTAGGGGAGCAGCCAAGGTGCGTGCATAAACCAACGGCAATAAAAATCTCGGGCTTAATTGAGCGAAATTCATTATTGCTGGATTCTGGTTGATTGGATTCTAATGACAGAGGATCAGCAAGTTTGTCCGTTTGTCCTGCTAGTATTTCTAACACTTCGGGTGTTCGGTTTAGCACCCAGACAGGTTTACCACGCCATGCGGCACGGATAAGTTGTCCAGTTTCCATTTTACTAATATCAATTTCTACAGGGGCACCAGCCGCTTTTGCTTTGGTGCTGGGTTGCATTTGTGACAGAAAAGGCACTGCAATGTAACCTGTACCAACAGCACCGACGACGGTTAAAGCTGTTGTTAGAAATTGGCGTTTGGATCTATCGACGCCTTGATCACTCATATATCACGCTCCTCGTTGTGTGTTGTACACACTTTTATCATTGTTATATGTTTAATAGTACATTAGAGGCACTTGCTTTTGAAGCCCTGCTTTATTAATCTTTAGTATTAAAAACTTGTAATGCAATTTTCAATGCTTTTATAAAGGCATTATTTTCTTCAGGTTTACCAATAGTGACGCGTAAACAATCACTCAGTAAGCCTTTTTGCGGAGCTAAATTTTTAATTAAAACCCCTTGTTCTTTCAAGTTGTTGAAAATCTCTGTCGCAGTATTTTTAGGTGTGCGGAAAAGAATAAAGTTTGCTGCGCTCGGGCAAGGTGTTACTTCTTGTATAACGCTTAATTGGAGAAACATTCGTGCGCGCTCATGGCAAATGGTCTCAGTTTGCTCGGCAAACATATCCGGGTGGCTTAAAGCAAATTCTACACTCGCTTGAGTTAGGACATTAATATTGTAAGGTAACCTTGCCTTGTTTAGTTCGCTAATAATAGCAGGATTTCCAGCAATAAAACCTAAACGTAAGCCGGCTAAACCGAGTTTAGAAACGGTACGCATAACAAGTAAGTTGTTATATTTTCCGAGTTGTTGGGTAAAGTTAAAATCAGTAAAAGGCGCGTAAGCCTCATCAATAATGACTAAGCCTTTGCTCTGCTGAATAATCTGCTCAATGGTCTCACTATCAAATAAGTTACCGGTAGGATTATTCGGATAAGCGAGAAAGATGATTTCCGGTTGCTGCTCTTTAACTGTCGCTAAGGTAGCTTCTAAATCCAGTTCAAAATTATCTGCGAGTAAAGGTACGCCTTGATAATTTAAGCCTAAACATTGCGCAATTTGTTTGTACATGACAAAGCTAGGCTCTGGTGCCATTACCGTTGCTGTGGCAGGTAATGCCATAAGCAATAGCTGGATGATTTCATCCGACCCATTACCTAATAAAACATCACTTTCTGCTGGAATTTGATTGTATTCTTTGAGAATACAGCACAAAGACTTTGCTTCCGGGTCAGGGTAACGGTTAATTTCAGCTTTATGCAGTACCTTGAGCCATTCGGCTTTAATTTCTTCAGGCCATGTGTACGGATTTTCCATTGCATCTAATTTAATAAAGCCTGAAGCATCAGCGACTTTATAAGCCGTTAAAGCTCTTATTTCAGGGCGAATAACAGAAGTAATGAGTTCTTGCTCAGTCATGTGGACAGTTAGTGGCTAGTTTAATCGACGCGCTTAAAGTGATGTACCCAAACTGGAGCAGCTTCATCCCATTCCATGCCGGCATGCATTCTTAATATTAAATCACGATACATGGCTAGACTTGGGTAGCCTTCAGCTTGTGCTTCGGCGTCAGTCATATCGCCAATCGTTTCACGCGTTAGATCAGTAACAATAAATTCTTGTCCTTCTAAAGTGAAAGTTTCATTCGGGTAAGCATAAACACCATCGCGACGCTGTTGAGTTTTTCTGCCACTTAATGCCGCTTCAACTAACTTAGGGTGAGTGACTAGGCGGTCTATGCTACAGGTTCTTTCTGGTAGGTCGGTCATGTTATTTTCTCTTGATTAGTAGGGCGGACTTCAGTCCGATTTTTTAGCAATGGCGGACTAAAGTCCGCCCTACGAGTTATTAGCTGTCCCAGCTTAAAATGGAAGCCGTTATTTTAAACGATATTCCGCAGAACGAGCGTGTGCGGTTAAACTCTCGCCACGCGCTAGAATTGAGGCTGTTTTACCTAAAGTGTTAGCACCTTCTGCTGAGCAGAAAATCAGGCTAGAGCGTTTCTGGAAATCATACACACCTAATGGTGAGGAGAAGCGCGCTGTTCCTGAGGTAGGTAGAACGTGATTAGGTCCGGCACAATAATCGCCTAATGCTTCGGCAGTATAACGCCCCATGAAAATAGCTCCAGCATTATTAATATGTTCACATAGAGTTTCAGGATCTTCTACAGAAAGTTCTAAATGCTCGGGTGCAATAGTATTGGAAACTTGAGCGGCTTCTTCTAATGAAGAAACTTTAATTAATGCACCACGACCTGATAGCGAAGCTTTAATGATTTCAGCTCGCTCCATTTCTGGCAGTAATTTGTCTATGCTTTGTGCAACAGCATCAAGAAAATCAGAGTCGTCTGAAAGCAAAATAGCTTGAGCATCTTCATCGTGTTCTGCCTGGGAGAATAAATCCATAGCAATCCAGTCAGGGTCAGTTTTGCCATCACAGATAATGAGGATTTCTGAAGGGCCGGCAATCATGTCAATGCCTACTTGGCCAAAAACTAATTTTTTCGCAGTCGCAACGTAGATATTACCTGGTCCCACGATTTTTTCTACCGCTGGAATTGTTTCTGTACCATAAGCTAATGCAGCAACAGCTTGCGCGCCACCAATAGCAAATGCACGGTCTACGCCTGCTAAATACGCTGCCGCTAAAACCAGTTCATTAGTCACGCCTTGTGGCGTGGGAACAACCATAATTAATTCTCGCACGCCGGCAACTTTAGCAGGAATTGCATTCATCAATACCGATGAAGGATAAGCCGCTTTACCGCCAGGAACATAAAGTCCTGCGCGGTCTAATGGTGTTACTTTTTGCCCTAAAACTGTGCCGTCTGCTTCAGTATATTGCCAAGATTCCATTTTTTGCTTTTCAGCATAAGCGCGCACGCGTGCTGCGGCAGTTTGCAGTGCCTCTGCTTTATCAGCTGGTAAATTATCCCAGGCCGCTTTTAATTGTGCTTGAGAAATTTCAAGCTGTGCAGCATCAGTTACTGAGCAATGATCAAACTGATTGGTGTAATCAATCACGGCTTGGTCGCCATTTTTGCGTACATTATCAATAATATCTAAAACTCGCTGATGAATGTCATTATCTGAGCTTTCTTCCCAAGCCAAGAGATTTTTTAGTTGTGATTGAAAGTCTGAGTCAGTGCTATTTAGACGTGTGATGGATTTAGTCATATACTTTTATCGTTCAGCTAATGTTTTTTCAAATTGATCAAGTAAAGGCTGAATTACTTGATGTTTCATTTTCATCGAGGCTTTATTAACCACTAAGCGCGAGCTGATATTCATAATCAGTTCGCGTGGCTCTAAGCCATTGGCTCTGAGAGTGTTGCCGGTATCGACGACATCGACAATGCAATCGGCTAAGCCAACAATCGGGGCAAGCTCCATTGCTCCATAAAGCTTGATAATTTCTGCTTGTATGCCTTTGCTGGCAAAGTAGCGCTCTGCGGTTTTAATGTATTTTGTTGCGACACGAACACGGCCAGAAATTTCGGGTGCATCCTTGGGGGCTGCTGTCATTAATTTACAGCAAGCAATATTTAAATCTAATGGCTCATATAAATTATCTGAGTCATGCTCGATTAAGACATCCTTACCGGCAATACCTAAATCAGCAGCGCCATACTCTACAAAAGTAGGCACGTCTGTGGCGCGAATAATCACCAACTGTACATCAGGGTGATTGGTTCTTAGGATGAGTTTGCGACTGGTCTTTGGGTCATCTATGGGGATGATATTTGCATCTGCCAGTAAGGGTAATGCTTCGTCGTATATTCTGCCTTTAGAAACAGCGATAGTTAACATGAATAAAGTCCCGTTTATCGTGGAATACGGCGAATAATTGCGCCTAATTGTGAAAGTTTTTCTTCGATGTGGTCGTAACCTCTATCGATATGATAGATACGATCAACCAGCGTTTCGCCCTCACCGACTAGGCCGGCAAGAACTAAGCTAGCTGAAGCACGTAAGTCTGTTGCCATGACTGGTGCGGCAGTGAGTTTTTCTACACCTGTGCAAATGGCGGTATTAGATTCTAATTTTATATTAGCACCCATACGTTGCATTTCTTGGACATGCATAAAACGGTTTTCAAATACTGTTTCAGTTATCGTGCTGACGCCTTCTGCTATGCTATTCATGGCAGTGAACTGGGCTTGCATATCGGTTGGAAATGCAGGGAAGGGCGCGGTGCGAATAGAGACTGCTTTAGGGCGTTTGCCGTTCATGTCTAGCTCAATCCAATCTTCACCGGTAGTAATTTCGGCGCCAGCCTCCTCTAGTTTTGCCAATACTGCATCTAATAAAGTAGGTTGGATTTTTCTTAGCTTGATTTTTCCGCGCGTTATCGCAGCAGCAACTAAATACGTGCCGGCCTCAATACGATCAGGCAGTACATCGTAATGTAAGTCTTTTGCGCCAAGTCGCTCAACGCCTTCAATGGTTAGCACATCAGTACCGATGCCACTGATCTTGGCACCCATTTTATTAAGAAAGTGCGCGAGGTCGTTAACTTCTGGCTCGCGTGCTGCATTTTCTATAATGGTTGTGCCTTCTGCTAGCGTTGCAGCCATTAGTAGATTTTCTGTGCCGGTTACGGTAACTTGTTCTAAAACTAAACGACAGCCCTTTAAGCGTGTTGCTTTAGCGTGAATATAGCCATTTTCTACCTTGATTTCAGCCCCCATTTTTTCTAGGCCATCAAGGTGGATGTCTACCGGGCGAGCACCAATAGCACAGCCGCCAGGAAGAGAGACATCGGCTTGACCGAACCGGGCTAATAAAGGGCCTAAAACTAAAATAGATGAACGCATGGTACGCACGAGTTCGTAGGGGGCTTCTAGTTTGTTAATGGTGCTGCTATTGACTTCAATATTGAGTTTTTCATCAATGGATAGTTCCACTCCCATGCAGCCTAGTAGCTCCATAGTAGTGGTGATGTCGTGTAAATGTGGGATATTACCAATGGTGACGGGTGTGTCGCTGAGTAGTGTGGCCGCTAAAATCGGTAATGCTGCATTTTTTGCTCCCGAAACGATTAGCTCGCCGGCCAGTTTTTTGCCACCAGTAATGAGTAATTTATCCATGGTATTTAATTATTCTTAGTTGTAAATAAGTCGATTTCTGAGATGTAACTCAGTTTTGCCAGAGCTGTTAACTGTGCTGGGACATTGTCAAAGTACAATTTTTTTTGATGTGCTTGGGCAAATTTTATCCATTCTATAAGTAAAGCAAGGCCAGCGCTATCAATTTCACCAACCTGTTGTAAGTCGATAGTGATGCTGGAAGGTGCTTGTTTGAAGTCTAAAGCGTTTAACACTGCCTTATTAATGGTGTTAAAAACCAGGTTACCTTTAAGCATATAACTTCCCAGTCCAGGTCTGGTTATTTCTATGTTTTGCATGGTTTTATTCAGACTTATCCGAGGAATTGAATAGGAATTGGCTGATAAGCCGTTCCAGTACTAACGCTGACTGGGTTAACTCGATAGTGCTGCCTTCTTGTAAAGATTCATCTAGTCCGCCCGGCGTTAAGCCTACATATTTATCACCTAGCAAGCCAGAGGTTAATATGCTTGCGGAGGTGTCGCTAGGCAGCGTGCTGTAACGCGAGTCTATGCGCATGATGACTTCGGCGTCAAAATTGCGAGCATCGAAATTAATTTCAGTTACACGCCCGATAGGCACGCCCGCCATAGATACGAGTGCTTTTGTTTTTAGTCCGCCAGCATCATCAAAATGTGCATTTACGGTGTAGCTACCATTGTCTTTTAGAGCGTTAAAATTGCTGACTTGCAGGGCAAGAAAGAAAAGGGCAGCAATGGCGATACTGACAAAAAAGCCGACTAAAATCTCTAGGGATTTGTACTGCATGATTAGTTTGCTCCAAACATAAGGGCGGTTAATAAAAAATCAAATAAAAGAATAGCGAACGCTGAATTAACAACGGTGCGTGTTGTCGCTCGGCTAATGCCTTCTGATGTGGGAAGCGCATCGTAGCCTTCAAATAACGCAATCCAAGAAACTAGCCAGGCAAAAATAATGCTTTTTATGACACCATTGACAATATCATCATAAAAATCAATGGAACTTTGCATTTGTGACCAGTAAGCACCAGCGTCGACGTTTAATAATTCTACGCCGGCTAAATGCCCGCCTATAATGCCAATAGCGCTAAATAAAGCGGCCAGCAATGGCAGCGAAATGAATCCGGCAAAAAAGCGTGGGGCAATAATGTATTTAAGCGGGTCAATAGCCATCATTTCCATGCCTGAAAGTTGCTCGGTCGCCTTCATTAAACCAATCTCAGCGGTCAAGGCAGATCCTGCACGGCCTGCAAATAATAAAGCACTGACTACGGGACCCAGCTCTCTAACTAATGACGCGGCAACCATAATACCTAATGAGGATTCGGCGCCAAAGGTAGATAAGGTGTATACGCCTTGTAGTCCAAGCACCATGCCAACAAAAAGGCCGGAGATACAAATTAGCCAAAATGTTAGTACACCGACACTATAGAGCTGTTTGATCAGTAAGTTGGGGCGTTTTAAGATATAGCCTAATGCCATTAATAGGGATATAAAAAAAAGACTGCTACGGCCTAATTTGGCTAACGCTTTTAAGGTGGATTGACCTAGTGATTGGAATATATTCATTGCTGTGTATTAGCGAGTAGGTCGGTGGTAAAGTCATTTGCTGGATAATGAAAAGGCACGGGGCCATCCGCTTTGGCTTGCATAAATTGCTGAACCCATGCCGATTCTGAGTGGCTGAGTTCTTCGGGCGTGCCTTGGCCGGCAATTTTTCCTTCGGATAATAAGTAAATATAATCAGCAATTTCGGCAGTTTCTTGTACGTCGTGAGAGACAACAATACTGGTTAAGCCTAATGTTTGATTGAGTGTTTGAATGAGCTTTACTAAAACACCTAATGAAATCGGATCCTGTCCGGTAAATGGCTCGTCATACATGATCATATTAGGGTCAAGCGCTAAAGCTCTTGCCATGGCAACACGCCTAGCCATGCCGCCGGATAATTCACTGGGCATTAGGTCGCGTGCGCCACGTAAGCCGACAGCATTCAGTTTCATAAGTACCAGTGTGCGAATCATGGATTCAGGTAGTTTGGTGTGCTCTCTAATAGGGAAGGCAATATTATCGTAAACAGACATATCTGTGAGTAGTGCGCCACTTTGAAAGAGCATGCCCATCTTTTTACGCAAGGTGAATAGTTTGCTGCGAGAAAGTGCGTGTACGTTTTCTTGGTCGATTAATATAGTGCCGCTATCAGGTTTGATTTGCCCACCGATGAGTTTTAATAGGGTGGTTTTCCCCGTGCCACTAGGGCCCATGATAGCTGTAATTTTGTGCGGCATAATATCGAGTGATATATTGTCAAAAATTTTTCTGTTACCACGCGAGAAAGTTAAGTTACGTATGGAAATCATAAGAAAAATTTTTACCTGTTGCGCAAAAAAGTAAGCATTATAGTTGAAAGCTCGTTTCTGTAGGTATTTTTTCAGTGGCAAGGTAGCTTTATTAAAATCTGCACACTATAATTTGAGCTTATCTTTTGTGTGTGTTTACCTACTATTAGGAAATTTAAGTATGATCATTGAAGAACAGCCTTTATCGAGTGATGAGTTGGCTAAAATACATGCTTATTGGCGTGCGGCTAACTACTTGTCTGTTGGGCAAATTTACTTAATGGATAACCCGTTATTGCGGGAGCCATTAACTTTAGAACATGTGAAGCCTCGTCTATTAGGTCATTGGGGGACAACTCCAGGGTTGAACTTCATTTATGCGCATATGAACAGAGTGATTAAGTCTCAAGACTTAAATGCACTTTATATTGCAGGGCCTGGGCATGGTGGCCCTGGTATTGTGGCGAACACTTGGCTGGAAGGCACTTATAGTGAGTATTACCCCAATATTTCTGAAGATGCGGCGGGTATGCGTCGTTTATTTAAGCAATTTAGTTTTCCTGGTGGCATTCCCAGTCATGTTGCTCCTGAAACACCAGGATCTATGCATGAAGGTGGTGAGTTAGGTTATTCGGTTTCTCATGCTTATGGTGCGGTTTTCGATAATCCGGACTTGATCGCTTGTTGCGTGGTTGGTGATGGTGAGGCAGAGACGGGGCCATTGGCGACTTCATGGCACTCGAATAAATTCCTAAACCCAATTCGTGATGGTGCAGTACTGCCGATCTTGCATTTGAATGGCTACAAAATTGCTAACCCAACGCTTTTGGCGCGTATGCCGAAAGAAGAGTTAGAAAGTTTATTTGTTGGTTATGGTTATAAACCTTATTTTGTTGAAGGCTCTGATCCTGATGTAATGCATCAGAAAATGGCGGCTACAATGGATGCTGTCATTGTTGAAATCAAAGCAATTCAAAAACAAGCACGTGATTCAGGTGTGCCAGCTCGACCCACTTGGCCTCTGATTATTTTGCGTTCACCTAAAGGCTGGACGGGGCCTAAAGAAGTTGATGGTAAGAAAACAGAAGATTTCTGGCGTTCGCATCAGGTGCCTTTTGCGGCAGTACGTGAAGACCCTGAGCACTTAAAGTTATTAGAAACCTGGTTGAAAAGCTATAAAGCAGAAGAACTATTTGATGAAAATGGTACTTTGTTAGCCGAACTAAAAGCATTAGCGCCGAACTATCAAAAGCGGATGAGTGATAATCCGCATACCAATGGTGGTTTGCTGCTGAGAAAATTACATATGCCTTGGTTTGGTGATTATGCTGTCGATGTACCGGAACCTGGAGCGGTAAAAGCGGAAGCCACGCGCGTACAAGGTACTTTTTTACGCGATGTAATGAACGCTAATGCTAAAGAACAGAATTTTCGTTTATTTGGCCCTGATGAAACGGCTTCAAATCGGTGGGGAGCTGCTATTGAAGGAACGGGCAGAACTTGGCTGGATGCGACAATTCCTGAAGATGATCATTTGGCGGCCGATGGTCGGGTTATGGAGATCTTATCTGAGCATACTTGCCAGGGTTGGTTGGAAGGGTATTTATTGACTGGCCGACATGGTTTTTTTAATTGCTATGAAGCCTTTATTCATATTATTGACTCAATGTTTAATCAGCATGCGAAATGGCTGAAGACTACGAGCGAAATTGAATGGCGTCGCCCTGTTGCGTCGTTAAACTATTTATTGTCATCGCATGTATGGCGTCAAGATCATAATGGTTTTTCACATCAAGATCCGGGCTTTATTGATCATGTAGTGAATAAAAAATCTTCGGTTATTCGTGTCTACTTGCCACCTGATGCTAATACATTATTATCGGTAACAGACCACTGTTTGCGTAGTCGGAATTATATTAATGTTGTTGTTTGTGGTAAGCAAAATGCCGAGCAATGGCTGGATATGGATGCGGCGATCAAGCATTGTACTGCTGGGCTTGGTGTTTGGGGTTGGGCGAGCAATGATCAAGAAACAGGCGAGCCTGATGTCGTTATGGCTTGTGCCGGTGATGTACCTACGTTAGAAACTTTGGCGGCAGTTAAGATTTTGCGTGAATTACTGCCTGAGCTAAAAATCAGAGTAGTCAATGTGGTCAATTTAATGAAGTTGATGCCACAAGAAGAGCACCCGCATGGCTTGTCTGATCGTGAATTTGAAGATATTTTTACTCCAGATAAACCGGTAATTTTCGCTTATCATGGCTACCCTTGGTTGATTCATCGTTTGACCTATCGACGCCCAAATCACAGCAATATTCATGCTCGTGGTTATAAGGAGGAAGGTACAACTTCAACGCCGTTTGATATGGTGGTAATGAATGATTTAGATCGTTTTCATTTAGTCATGGATGTCGTTAAGCGCGTGCCTTCGTTACGTCATCGCGCAGTGTATGTGCAGCAAATGATGCGTGATAAGTTAATTGATCATCAGCAATACGTGCGTCAGCATGGTGATGATATGCCTGAAATTCGTGACTGGAAGTGGAGTGATTAATTCTTGATTGCATTATTTGACTCGCTGTTCCTATAAAAAAGTCAGGCGGTTATAGTTAGTTTTTTGGCTATGATCGCCTCTTTTTTTGTGCTGATCTTTTGATTTATGATGATAGCTTAGGGGCTGGTTTGTTTTTATGGCACAATATGCAATTTTTGCACCAAAAGAATTATGTTAATTGATTTTATTGCCTTGGCTCTAGGTTTAGTAGTCTTGGTTTTTGCGGCTGACTGGTTTGTTGATGGAACCTCTTCGATTGCGCGTAATTTAGGTGTTTCACCTTTATTGGTTGGTTTGACCATTGTTGGTTTGGGGACTTCGGCCCCTGAAATTCTAGTGGCATCCTTGGCTTCAGTGCAAGGTAATCCAGGCTTGGCGATTGGTAATGCGATTGGCTCTAATATTGCAAATATTGGCTTAATCTTGGGGTGTACGGCACTAATATCACCGTTGGCCTTTCATTCAGGCTTATTGAAACGTGAGCTGCCCGTTTTAATGCTTATTAGTGTTTTTTGTTATGTGTTGGCTTTAGATGGCTTAAGTGTTGTTGACGGCATAATGATGTTGCTTGCGTTGGCTTTATTTTTATTTTGGTTGATTAGAACTGCTCTAGCTGGTCGAAAAAATGATGTTTTAGCTCAAGAAATGGAAGCTGAAATTCCTGAAACAATGCCTAATAATAAGGCTTGGATATATTTCGCAGTAGGTTTGATCGGGTTGTTAGTCAGTTCAAAAGTTTTAGTCTGGGCAGCGGTGAATATTGCTCAGTCTATGGGTGTAAGTGACTTGGTGATCGGTTTGACTATTGTCGCTCTCGGCACAAGCTTACCTGAACTAGCGGCATCCATTAGTAGTGTTTTAAAAGGTGAAGATGATTTAGCCGTTGGTAATGTCATTGGCTCTAATGTTTATAATTTATTAGCGGTGTATTCTTTGCCTGCTTTGATAGCGCCTGGACCTGTGGATGCGACGGTTATTAGTCGTGACTTCCCTGTTTTACTGGGGATGACCGGAGTATTATTTATTTTGGGCGTAGGGATTTCTAAGGCGGGTAATATTAATCGTTGGGAAGGTTCGGCGTTATTGTCGGCTTACTTGTTTTATCAGTGGACTATTTTTCAAAGTGTTACTTTATAAGGTAAGTAAATATGGATGATAAGCAGCTGATTGCTACGGCGCGTGAAGTTATTAATATAGAGGCACGGGCTGTTCAGGCGCTAAGCGAAAAAATTGATGAAAATTTTATTCAAGCCTGTCATTTGATCGCGGCTTGTAAAGGTCGAGTTGTCGTCACGGGAATGGGCAAGTCAGGGCATATTGCGGGAAAGATTGCCGCAACTTTGGCGAGTACTGGGACGCCAGCTTTCTTTGTGCATCCTGGCGAAGCAAGCCATGGTGATTTAGGTATGATTACTCGACAGGATGTCGTGTTAGCCTTGTCTAATTCGGGTGAAACGGCTGAGATTGTAACGCTATTACCATTAATTAAGCGCCTTGCAGTGCCGATGATCTCCATGACGGGAAGGCCAGATTCTACTTTAGCTAAATTTTCTTCTGCGCATATTAGTAATGCCGTAGAAAAAGAAGCCTGCTCTTTAGGTTTGGCTCCGACAGCAAGCACCACGGCAGCACTTGTTATGGGTGATGCGCTCGCTGTAACTTTAATGACGCTACAAGGATTTACGCGTGATGAGTTTGCTTTGTCGCATCCTGGTGGGAGCTTAGGAAGACGCTTGCTGGTTTTAGTCAGTGATATTATGCATGCGGGAGATCAATTGCCGGTTGTTATAGGTGATGTGGGCGTTATGGATGCATTAGTGGAGATGACGGCTAAAAAGTTAGGTATGACGGCTGTTGTAGATGCGCAAGGCTGTTTATTGGGTATTTTTACTGATGGCGATTTACGTCGTATATTGGCAAAATCGATCGATATTAATACCGCGCTGGTGGCTGATGTAATGACCGCAGACTGTCAGGTGATACGTTCGGATATTTTGGCGGCTGAGGCAATGCAGGTAATGGAAGAAAAGAAAATTAACGCATTAATCGTTGTCGATGACGGAAATAAAGTCGTTGGCGCGCTTAATATGCACGACTTAATTCATGCAGGAATCGTCTGATATGCAAGATAGAACGGAAAAAGCCAAAAAAATCAAAGTATTGATTCTGGATGTTGATGGCGTTTTAACGGATGGGAGGCTTTATTTTGACCAGCAAGGCGAAGAGTATAAATCTTTTAATGTACGTGATGGTTTAGGTATTAAGTTACTGCAAAAATCGGGAATTAAGGTTGCGATAATTTCGGGTCGAGGCTCTAAACCCGTTGCTTTGCGTATGGAAATGTTAGGTATCGATTTGGTTTATCTTGAGCAACTAGATAAGGGTGTTGCGTTGCAAGATATTATGCTAAAAACGGGCTGTACTCTTGAGCAAATGGCGCATGTGGGCGATGATTTAATTGATTTGCCCGTACTAACTCAGGTCGGTTTAGCGATTGCAGTGCAGGATGCTAATGAACAAATTTTGCCTTATGTAGATTGGCAGACGAGGCAAGTTGGTGGGTTAGGTGCTGTGCGTGAGGTGTGTGATTTTATCTTGCAAGCGCAAGGCAAAATGTCCGCGCTAGTTGAGTCGTATAAAGCTGGCTAATGATGTTGCAGCAATATAAAAGTGCTATTTTTTTGTTCTTTATTTTCTTAGTTTCGATGTGGGCGGCTAACCGTGGCGATGATAAAGGTGCTCAGAAGCCATTAAAGAAGGTAGAGCATAGCGCAGATCATTTTGCGGTAAATTATAGCAAAACACAGATGAGTGAATTGGGCGTTGCCAAAGAAAAAATAGATGCTGATTACGCGGCGCATTATAGTGATAATGATGAAACGGAGCTGACTAAGCCGGTAATGACCTTATATCAAGGCCTCTTGCCGCCTTGGATTGTTCGTGCGCAGACAGGTGTTATTAGTGCAGGTGGAGAGAAGATATTTCTGCAAGGACAAGTATTTATTGATCGTGCTGCAGCAGAATCGGTGCGCGAAGTTAATATTAAAACAACGAACTTACGCGTAGAGCCGAAACGAAATTATGCAGAAACAGATGACTGGGCTGAATTGGTGAGTGAAACTGATAAGATGTCGGGTACGGGAATGAGATTGGTTTATCAGGACCCTTTGTATATCGAGTTATTAGCAAATGTTAAAGGCAGGCATGTATATGAATAAATGGTTATTGAAAATACTTTTTGCATTAATGATGACTTTTTGTATAAGTGCTTATGCGTTAGAAAGTGATAGCAAGCAGCCTATTACCATCGAGTCTGATTCAGGGTTTTATGATGATAAAAAAGGTTTGAGTACTTATGCTGGAAAAGTCATTATTATTCAGGGAACTATGCGCTTAGATGCGGATAAAGTTGTCGTTTATTTAGAAAATAGAGAAATACAAAAAATGGTCGCGACTGGCGCGCCGGTAAAGTTTCAGCAAACACCTGAAGAGGGTAAAGAAGATGTGCATGGCAACTCTTTAATTGCTGAGTATTACCCAGAAACTGCAGTGCTTGTCATGATACAAAAAGCTGTGGTCTGGCAGGGGGGGAATAGTACTGCTAGTGAAAGAATAGAATATGATCGTGTTAGTGAAGTCGTTAAGGCTGGACAGGAAGGTTCCTCAAGTAAGCGTGTGCATGTAATTTTGCAGCCTAAAAGCGAGTCTAAAAAGTAATTATGGCGATTTTGTCAGCAAAAAATATTGGCAAGACTTATGGCAAGCGTGCTGTGGTGCAGAATGTATCTTTGCATGTGGGTAGTAATGAGATTGTTGGTTTGTTGGGGCCGAATGGTGCAGGTAAAACTACGAGTTTTTATATGGTGGTTGGTTTGGTGCGTGCAGATTCGGGGCATATCTTTTATGATGATAAAGATATTACTCAATATCCAATGCATATACGCGCTAAGATGGGGGTAGGGTATTTACCTCAGGAAGCTTCTGTATTTCGTAAGTTAAGTGTTGAAGATAATTTGCGTGCAGTATTGGAATTAAGAAAAGAGCTGAATAAGGAAAAAATAGAGTTAATTATTGATGAATTATTAGCTGAGTTTAGCATTACGCATATTCGCCATAATATAGGGATGAGTTTGTCAGGTGGCGAGCGGCGTAGGGTTGAAATCGCCAGAGCATTGGCAACAGACCCTGAATTTATTCTGCTGGATGAGCCTTTTGCGGGTGTTGATCCTATTTCGGTTATTGAAATTCAGAAAATCATTGCTCACTTAAAAAATAGAAATATTGGTGTTTTAATTACCGAGCATAATGTCCGAGAAACACTAGGGATTTGTGATCGGGCTTATATTTTAAATGCAGGACAGGTAATTGCTGAAGGATCTTCTGCTGATATTGTCGCTAATGAAGAAGTGCGACGAGTTTATCTGGGTGAAAATTTTAGTCTTTAAGGAATGTTTTATGGTATTTACTCCGTTTGATCTTAAGGTAAGCTAGCTGAATGAAACAGTCTTTGCAACTCCGCATGGGGCAGCAGTTATCTATGACGCCTCAGTTACAGCAGGCGATCAAGTTACTGCAACTATCAACACTCGACTTACAGCAAGAAATTCAGCAGGCATTGGATTCAAATATGATGCTGGAGGTTGTTGAGGATGAGGCTTCATCTTTAAATGAGCAAAAAGTTGTTGAAAATTCAGTAGATAAAACTGACCAGCTTAGTAGTGAAGGCTCGCAAACAGATGTTCCTGATGAGCTGCCTACGGATAGTTCTTGGGAGGACGTATTCGAATCTGTGCAAATGGGTACGGCTGCTGAGCCAGCTGGAGATATGCCTGATTTTGAAGTGCAGCGAAGTAAAGCAGATAGCTTGCAGGATCATTTGTTATGGCAAATGGAAATGGTGCCTTTTACCGACAGGGATCAAGCAATAGCTATGGCGGTTATTGATTCAGTTAATGGTGATGGCTATTTAAATGGTACTCCAGATGATATATATCAGGGCTTGGCTGAGCAGTTGGAAGACCTAGAGATGGATGAGCTGTATGCAGTTTTACATCGTATACAGCGATTTGACCCCGCGGGGGTAGCGGCGGAGAATTTGCAAGATTGTTTGCGCTTACAGTTAGTGCAGTTACCAGACACTACGCCTTTTAAAGAGCAGGCTTTAGAGTTGGTAGAGCGGTTTTTGGATATATTGGCAGCACAAGATCAAGTTAAGTTGATGCGTAAGTTGGCTGTTTCAGAAACTAAATTGGCGGACATTATTGCTTTAGTGCGCTCGCTAGATCCGCAGCCTGGGCGATCTATTGAAGAGAGTGAGTCTGAATATATTGTGCCTGATTTGTTTGTTTTTAAGGTTGACGGAGAATGGCGAGTCGAATTAAATCCCGATATTGCACCTAAGTTACGCGTTAATCCCTTTTATTCGGGCATGATTAAGCGTGCAGATAATAGTAAAGATAATGTCAGTATGAAAGAGCATTTGCAGGAAGCAAGGTGGTTTATTAAGAGCTTACATAGTCGAAATGATACTTTATTGCGTGTTGGACGTAGTATTATTGCTAAGCAAATAGAGTTTCTTGATCATGGGGCAATTGCCATGAAGCCCATGGTGTTAAGGGATATTGCAGAAGAATTGGAGTTGCATGAGTCAACTATTTCTCGGGTCACTACGCAGAAATATATGCATTTACCCAATGGGGTTATTGAATTTAAGTATTTTTTTTCCAGCCATGTTTCGACATCTGCGGGAGGAGAATGTTCGGCCACGGCCATTAGGGCGTTTATAAAAGAGTTAGTTAGTACGGAAAACCCTGCAAAGCCATTAAGCGATAGTAAAATTGCGGGTTTATTGGAAGAAAAGGGAATTAATGTTGCAAGGCGCACTATCGCTAAGTACCGCGAAGCAATATCTATTCCATCATCTAGTCAAAGAAAGCGACTTTTGTAAGAAAGTAGTATAATGACTGTTTTTTTTTGAGCACTATTAGGAGTTAAGAATATGCAAGTTAGCATAACTGGTCATCACGTTGAAGTAACAGAAGCAATGAAGCAGCACGTAGAAGAGAAAATTGGTAAATTGAAGCGTCATTTTGATAATGTAACTGATGTGCATGTTATTTTGACAGTAGAAAAACTAGAGCAAAAAGCAGAAGCGACAGTGCAAATTAGTGGTGCAACATTATTTGCTGATGATGTTCAAGAGAATATGTATACGGCTATTGATAGTATGGTTGATAAATTAGATCGTCAAATTATTAAACATAAAGAAAAAACTCAAGCACGCCGCAGTTAATTTATGCTGTATGCATGGTTTTAATATTATAAATAGCAAAGCCATGCATACAGAAATGAGCTTACCAAGAGTATAGAGGGTTATATTTTTCGTTTAGGCTTCATTCCTGAAGGATAGTATCCCCTACTGAGACTATGAAATTATTGATTTTGACTGGCTTATCCGGTTCAGGAAAAAGTATTGCTTTAGATACCCTTGAAGATTGCGGTTTTTACTGTATAGATAATTTGCCGATTACTCTGCTAGATGATTTTGTTACTAATGTGATGCAGCAAGATCCCAAGACTTATGAGAAAACAGCAATTGGGATTGATGCTAGAAATCACGGTGAAAGTCTGTATGCTTTTGCGGATAAGTTGTCTTTAATTAGAGCGCAAGGTATTCATTGTGATGTGGTTTATATGCAAGCTGAAGCTGAAGTATTACTTAAACGTTACAGTGAAACAAGGCGACGACATCCGCTAACTGACTTGAATTTGCCGTTAAAAGAGGCGATTAAAGTTGAGAAAGAAATGCTCACGTCTGTTGCAAAATGTGCGGATTTAGTCGTTGATACGAGTCGTACTCACTATCATCAATTAAGAGAGCTGATTAGAGGGTATGTTCAAGAAGGTTCGCAGCAAAAAATTTCTATACAAACACAATCTTTTGGATTTAAGCATGGCTTGCCTTTAGATGCTGATTTTGTCTTTGATGCGCGTTGTTTACCAAACCCGTATTGGAGTCCAGAGCTTCGAGGATTTACTGGTAAAGACCAGCCGGTAATAGATTTCTTAAGCTCAGAATCAATAGTTACAGAGTTTTTTCAAGATATTTCAGGTCTTTTAGACCGCTGGATTCCGCGTTTTGAAAAGGAAAATCGTAGTTATTTAACCGTTGCTGTCGGTTGTACCGGAGGGCAGCATCGTTCGGTATTTTTAGTGGATAGTCTTGCGCGACACTTTCAGAGCAAGGCATTCAATGTCATTATCAGGCACCGAGAGTTACAGTGAAAAAGGTGGTTTGCCTGCTTAGTCGGTTGCTAGGAAATAAAAAGGATAGATATGCAAGTAAATAGACCACAAGATCACTCTGATATACATTTAGAGCGGATTATGAAGAACTTAGATGATGGTGCGCTTTATGAGGCACGTAGTCATCTGTTGAGTTTGTATCCGGCTGAAATTGCTTTATTGCTCAGGTCGTTGCCTATGGATTATAGGTATCAGTTATGGGATATTGTTGCTCCTGAAGTCATGGGGCAGATACTCGTGACCCTTCAAGGCGAGGTGCGCATTGGTCTTATTGAGCATACTTCTGCACAGGATTTAGTGGTTGGTGCAAATGAATTAGCGCCGAGAGATTTAGCTGATTTAGTCGGTGATTTTTCTGCTGAAACCAGAGATAAAGTCCTGAGGAAGAAGAAGGATAGTCGACTTGAAGCCGCACTTGCTTATGATGGGCATACGGCGGGTGGTCTAATGACAATGGATGTTTTGACTATAAGAGCGGATGTTACTATAGATACCGTGTTGCGCTTATTGCGAGTGCAAAAAAAAATGACAGGGAATATGGATAGCCTGTTTGTTGTTGATCGTGAAAATCATTATCAAGGCATGCTGCCTGCGGCTACGATTTTGACTAGTGATCCACTTATGGTTGTATCTAAATTAATGGATGTTTCTATCGCGGCAATTCCTTTGAATATGCCGGTTTCCGAAGTTGCCACTATTTTCGAGCATAGAGACATTTTATCAGCTGGTGTTATCGATGAGAATGGCTTGCTAGTAGGGCGAATTACCGTCGATGATGTGGTTGATGTTATTCGAGAGGAAGCAGATCACGCTATTTTGAGCTCAGCAGGTTTGGATGAGGAGCATGATTTGTTCTCGCCTGTTTTGGTTAGTGCCAAGCGACGAGCTGTATGGTTGGGTGTAAATTTATTTACCGCATTTTTAGCGTCATGGGTTATTGGTCTGTTTGAAGCAACGATTGATGAAATTGTTGCTTTGGCAGTATTAATGCCGGTGGTTGCTAGTATGGGGGGGATTGCGGGTAGTCAAACTTTAACTCTAGTGATTCGTGGCTTGGCATTACATCAGATTAGTTCAGCGAATGCCATGTCCTTTTTGTTTAAAGAGTTAGCTATTGGTGCCTTAAATGGTATTGTTTGGTCTATCGTTGTAGCTTTGATTGCTGCGGCTTGGTTCTCAGATATGCCATTAGGTATGATGCTTGGTGGAGCCATGATTATTAATTTAACCTGTGCGGCTTTTGCTGGGGTTATGATTCCACTCTTTTTGCAAAAAAGAGGAATCGATCCTGCGTTGGCGGGTGGTGTATTGTTAACTACCGTGACTGATGTGATTGGATTTATGTCCTTTTTAGGATTGGCGACAATTTTTCTATTGGCTTAAAACTGACTTTAAAAAATTATATTGAGGAAATAAAAAATGAGTATAAAAAAATCACCTTTAGCAATGGTAGTAGGAACGACGCTGTTTTCAGGTCTGGCTGTAACAACAGCTCAAGCGGAAGAGTTTGTTGGTGTTGAGAGTAATCCATTTGCGCTAACTGAATTAGACAGTGGATATATGCAGGTTGCGGAAGCTGATAAGTCTAAGCAAGGCGATATGAAAATGAAAGCGGGTGCTTGTGGTGAGGGAAAATGCGGAGCCAGCATGACACCTCCAGGTGCTTTAGAAAAAACAGCGGAAGGTAAATGTGCTGGCAATAAGCCTATGCCTGGAGCTAAAAAAGCTGATGCGAAAGCTATGGAAGGAAAATGTGGTGAAGGGAAATGCGGTAGTAGTATGCAATAAGATGTAAATGTTGCCGGAATATACTCTCCGGCGATGTAATTTTAAGCTCATAAAGTGCGCTTGTGTGACATTTTATGAGCTTTTTTATTGCCTGTAAGTTTTGTAATTACTGTGAGGCAAGGGGGGAGGTTTTAGTTCAGTTAATCATAAGGAAATGATTATGTTTTAGGTTCCGATGTATCACATTAACAACGTTTTTTAAATGATTGATAGCTATTGTTATTTTAAGTAATTTTGAATGCAAAATTAGTGGGTAAGATAGTGATTTTTAAGAAATATTAGCTTTATTTTTAAACAGCCTTGACTAACGAATGCTAGAAAACTATAGTTATCCGCAGTGGTGAAAAGTGGTGGAAAGTAGTTTTTTTAGGAAAGCATTGGTTATTTCAAGGGGAAAAGGGTGTTTCGAGGCGTCACGGCAATTAATTTAGATGCAAAAGGCCGTTGTGCAATTCCTACTCGATACCGAGAGGAGTTACAAGACTGCTGTGAGCGTCAATTAGTTGTAACTGTTGCTGTGAATGAGCGCTGTGTTGGTGAGCCTGGGTGCTTGTGGGTTTATCCTCTGCCTGAATGGAATAAACTAGAGTTAACTATTAGTAAGTTACCTACCTTAGATAAAATGGCTGGAAAATTGCGTCGTTTTGTTATTGGTTATGCGACTGAAGCAGAAATGGATGCGCAAGGGCGAATTTTATTGTCAGAAAAATTAAGAAAATTTGCTGGAATGGAAAAAAAACTCATTTTAGTGGGGCAGTTGAATAAGTTTGAAATATGGAATGAAGCATCCTGGAATGCCAAAGAAGATGAATGGATGAGTGGCGACCAAGATGACGATTTGAGTGAAGTAAGTAATTTATCTTTTTAATTGGGAAAATCATGCATCTACCGGTGTTATATAACGAAGCTTTGCGTGAATTAACCATTAAACCTGATGGGATTTATATCGATTGTACTTTTGGTCGAGGTGGACATAGTAAAGGTCTGCTGCAGCAATTAGGCCCTAATGGGAGATTGCTGGCATTAGATAGAGATTTAGATGCGATCAACTCTGATATTGCGCAGGAGTTATCTAAAGACCCACGTTTTGAGTTGGAGCATTGTTGTTTTTCGCAGTTACAAAATGTAGTAAAAAAGCGAGCTTGGTTAGGTAAGGTTGATGGAATTCTCATGGATTTTGGGGTTTCTTCACCGCAGCTAGATAATGCTGAGCGTGGCTTTAGTTTTATGCAAGATGGTCCGTTAGATATGCGTATGGATTGTAGTTCTGGGTTATCGGCGGCTGAATGGTTGGCTAGTGTCTCAGAACAAGATTTAGTGCGTGTGCTTTATGATTATGGTGAAGAGCGCTTTGCACGGCGAATTGCTGCTGCTGTTGTCGCGCAGAGGTTAGAAGCACCTTTAGAAACAACTAAGCAATTTGTTGACTTATTGATTGAGGCAATCCCGTTTAGAGAAAAGCATAAGCATCCGGCTACACGTAGTTTCCAAGCGGTAAGAATAGCGGTAAATCACGAGCTAGATGAAATAAGCACTGTATTAGAGCAAGCAGTCAGTGTTTTGGCGAGTGGTGGTAAGCTCGCAGTAATTTCTTTTCATTCTCTAGAAGATAGAATTGTTAAGCGTTTTATCAGAGATGAGAGTAGAGGTAAATACAACCCAACTAAATTACCCATGCAGGCTGATGAGTTGGCTGCAATAAGGCTAATAAAATGTGGTAAAGCAATTAAGGCTGGGGCAGAAGAATTGACACAGAATACTAGAGCACGCAGTGCTGTTATGCGTGTTGCAGAGCGTAAGTAATACTGAATTATGGAGCGCATGTTTGTCGTAATTTTACTGATAATATTAGTAGGTTCGGGCTTGGCAGTTATTTACGCTAAGTATAATTCTCGACTGGTTTTTATTGAAATACAAAAAGCTGAGCAAGAGCTGGATCGATTGGAAGTGTTGTGGGGCAGGTTAACACTCGAAGAGCGTATGCTGGCAGATCATAATAGGGTTGAAGAAAGCGCTAGAAAAACAATGGGGTTAGTAGAGTTAGAGCGGAAATCTATCGTTTATATAAAGCTTTAGCTATGTCGGTTGCTGAAAAGAAAAAAAACAGTAAAAAAGTCAGTGATTTTTCGGGAAGAAGAAATCTGGTGCTAGTTTTTATGCTACTTGGAGTCTGTGTGCTGATTTTGAAAGCAATACAGTTGCAAGTTATGGATACACAGTTTTTGCAGAAGCAAGGACGAAGCCGGCAGGTTGGTACGGTCAAGATTGCGGCTTATAGGGGGCAAATTCAGGATCGTAATGGTGAAAGCCTTGCTGTTAGTGCGCCAGTGGAATCGGTTTGGGTTAACCCTCAGTATTGTAAAGAGACAGAGATCGAAGAGTTCAAGTTAGTTTGTAGTGATTTAACTGATACTCGGTTTAAGCAGGCAGCGAAACTTTTGGGAATGCCTTTAACTAGGTTGCTAAAAGCTTTTGATGCTTCAACACATAAACAATTTGTCTATTTAAAAAGACATATTGAGCCTAGCGTAGCGGCAGAGGTTAAGGCTTTAGGTTTGCCAGGTATAGGTTTTATTCGAGAGTTTAAGCGCTTCTATCCTGCTGGGGAGGTTGCGGCGCACCTGTTAGGCTTTACTAATATAGATGATAAGGGTCAAGAGGGCCTGGAGTTGATGTATAACTCAAGCTTAAAAGGGGTTGCCGGTAGTAAGCGTGTTATTCGCGATGGTAAGAGACGCATTATCGAAGAGCAAAACCTAGAAAGCATTAAAGAGCCAGTGGATGGGCAGGATTTACAATTAAGTATTGATGAGCGTTTGCAGTATTTAGCTTATAAAGAATTAAAGGCTGGCGTAGTAAAGCATAGGGCAAAGTCTGCTTCTTTGGTGATATTAGAGGCTGAAACGGGAAATATTTTAGCGGTAGTTAATCAGCCGTCTTTTAACCCGAATATGCGTAGAAACTTAAAGATATCTCGTTATCGGAATAGAGCAATAACTGATGTTTATGAGCCTGGATCAACAATGAAGCCTTTAGTTGTTGCTGCTGCTTTAGAGGGCGGGTTTATTAAAGATACGCAGATGTTTGATACTAAAGATTTTAAGATTAAAGGTAGAAAGGTTAAGGACGATCATAAATACGGCACTTTAAACTTAACGGATGTCTTGAAAAAATCAAGCAATGTTGCGGCCAGTAAAATTGCCTTATCCATGCCGTCTGATTATTTCTGGCGTTTTTATCATGATTTAGGGTTTGGTGTCGCGCCTAGAGTTAATTTTCCTGGAGAAGCGAGTGGCACTTTACCAGAATATTTTGGTTGGAGTAAGTTTGAGCAGGCAACTTTATCATTTGGTTATAGAGTCTCAATGTCCACTTTACAGTTGGCTCGGGCATATACGGTTTTAGCTGATGATGGCGTGTTACATACGGTGAGTTTGTTGAAACGTGAAAAAGATGAATATGCTACGCAGGTTTTATCGCCTAAAACAGCAATAAAAGTAAGAACAATGATTGAACAGGTTGTGCAAAAAGGTGGTACTGCGACTAGAGCGCGAGTAGATGGTTATCGAGTGGCGGGTAAAACGGGCACGGCTAAAAAAGCCAGTAGAAAGGGAGGTTATGGGGATGATCATTTGTCCGTATTTGTTGGTATGGCACCTGCTAGCGACCCAAAATTAGTTATTGCTGTGATGGTTGATTCACCACAAGGTGATTATTATGGTGGTTTAGTGGCTGCGCCAATTTTTGCTAAAGTCATGGGTGGTGCGCTAAGAGTTTTAGGTATTGCTCCTGATGAAGAGCAAACCATGTCGGTATTATTAAGCAAGTAGTGATATGCAGTTAGTAGAATTATTAGCAGGTGCTGCTGATGTGCAGCAGGATGTAGAGCTCACACATATTGCTTTAGATAGTCGAGCAGTGGGCGCTGGCGGTGTTTTTTTTGCTTTAGCTGGGGCTAAGCAGCACGGGATGCAATTTGCGCATCAAGTTCAGCAGCAGGGCGCTGTCGCTATTATTTATGATCCGGCGAATGGCGGGGAGTTATTGGCAGAGCCTGTCATTGGTTTAAGTTTAATTGCTGTGGAGCAGTTAGCCGATAAATTGGGTGATTTGGCCGCTAAATATTATGGCTGGCCCACCAGAGAGTTGCATGTTGTGGGTATTACAGGGACGAATGGTAAAACTTCCTGTAGTCAGTTTTTGGCACAAGTACTTGATGACTGCGGTGTTATTGGCACACTCGGTTGGGGTATTTATCCAAATTTACAAAGAACCTGTAACACGACGCCTGATGCATTAATGCTACAAAAAATATACGCTGAGTTTGTCGCGAAAAATATAAAAAATGTTGCGATGGAGGTTTCATCGCATGGATTAGAGCAAGGTCGCGTTAATGCTATTAACTTTAGCGGCGCAGTGTTTAATAATTTGAGTCGTGATCATTTAGATTATCACGGCAGTTTGGAAGCTTATTTTCAAACTAAATTACGTTTAGTTCAATGGCCTGATCTGCAGTATGTCGTAGTCAATTTAGATGATGCTTATGCTGAACGTGTTTTAGTGACAATTTCTGCACAAGTGCCTGTATTTACTTATAGCATGCAAGATAAAGTGCATAACAAAGATACGAGCATTCAAGTAAGAAATGTTCAATATTCGTTATTAGGTATCGAATGTGACGTATTTTGGCAGGCTGAGCAGCATAAACTTAAGGTTGCTTTATTGGGTGATTTTAATTTGCAGAATTGTTTGTCAGTATTGGCGGTATTGTTGGCGATGGGCAAGCCATTAGGTGAGTGTTTGCAGGCTATACAAGCTATTAAACCGATTATTGGCCGTATGGAATGTTTTACTGCGGATATTGGTAAACTTATGGTGGTTGTTGATTATGCGCATACGCCAGATGCATTGGAAAAAGTATTAACAACCTTAAGGTGGCATTGCGCAGCTAAGTTAACCGTAGTTTTTGGTTGTGGTGGTGATCGAGATAAGGGTAAGCGTGCGCAAATGGGGTATATTGCTGAAGCTCTTGCTGACCGTGTAATTGTGACTGATGATAACCCGCGATTTGAAGCAGGGCAGGCAATTATTGATGAGATTATTGCAGGTATTCCGACGGAAAAGATTTGTGTGATTAATGATAGAAAAAGTGCCATACAGCAAAGTATTTTAATGAGCTCAGATAAAGATATAGTTTTAATTGCTGGCAAAGGCCATGAAGATTATCAAGAGATAAAAGGCGTGCAACTCCCCTTTAGTGATCGTGAAATTGTTCAGGAATTATTGGCCTTATGATTTTAATGACTTTGCAAGAAATAGCTGAAGCGGTACAAGGGCAATTAATCGGTGCTGACGCAACGGTTTCGGGTGTTTGTATTGATACGCGTATTTTACTGTCGGGTGATTTGTATGTTGCTGTTAAAGGCGAGCAATTTGATGGGCATGACTTTATTGCCCAAGCTGAAGAGAAGGGCGCATTAGCCTTATTAGTTACCCAGCAAGTTGTTAGTAATAAATCACAAATTATTGTACGAGATACGCGTTTAGCCTTAGCTGAATTAGCGGGAGCGGTTAGAGATAAAGCACAAGTAAAAGTATGCGGCATTACAGGAAGTAATGGTAAAACCACGGTAAAAGAGATGATTGCCGCTATTTTGGCGGTGAATTATCAGGTTTTGTTTACCCAGGGTAATTTTAATAATGATATAGGCGTGCCTTTAACTTTATTACGTTTACAAGCGGAGGATGAATTTGCCGTGATAGAAGTGGGGGCAAATCACGCAGGCGAAATTGCTTATACCAGTACTTATGCGCGACCTGACGTAGCGGTTATTACTAATGTTGGTGCTGCACATATTGAAGGTTTTGGTAGTGTTGCTGGCGTAGCGCAGGCTAAAGCAGAAATTATTGAGTCATTAACTGAGCAGGGAGTTGCGGTTTTAAATGCAGATGATGCTTTTTTTACAAAGTGGCTCACGATTGCTGGGCAGCGGAAAGTACTTTCATTTGGCTTGAATGAAAATTCCGATGTGACGGCAGAAAATATTGTAACGGGTTTTGCTGGTGAGCAATTTTGTACGCAATTTGATTTACTTAGTGACAATGAGCGAGTGCCGGTACGTTTGGCTTTAGCTGGCGAACACAATGTTATAAATGCTTTGGCTGCTAGTGCTGCATGTTCAGCATTAGGCATTGATATAAAGCAGATACAAGTAGGTTTAGAGCAGGTTAAGGCGGTCAAAGGTCGCTTACAGTTAAGTGTAACAGAGCTTGGATATAGGGTTATTAATGATACTTATAATGCTAACCCTGATTCATTAGCGGCTGCTTTGGCAGTGCTCAAAAACTGTGAGGGCGAGTTATGGCTGGCTTTAGGTGCATTTGGTGAGCTGGGTGCAGATAGCGAACAATTGCATAGGGAAATGGGCGAACAAATTAAACAGGCAGGTGTAACGCGTTTATTTGCGACTGGGGCACTGGCTGAAAGCACAGTAATAGCTTTTGGTGCAGGTGCAGCGTTTTTTGCACAGCAAGAAGATTTGATAGCAGCAGTACAGCGAGCAATCAGTCCCAAGGTTGTGTTACTAGTGAAAGGATCAAGGGCGCAAAGAATGGAAAACGTGGTTAATGTGTTGATTAATAAGGTGGAAAAGTAAGCATGTTACTGTATTTATTTGAGTATTTAGCTCAGTTTGAGCCTAGCTTTAAGGTGTTTCAATACCTGACTTTGCGCGGTATTTTGAGTGCGCTAACAGCTTTAATGATTTCCTTTTTAGTTGGCCCAACGATGATTCGTCGTTTAAGTAATAACAATATTGGTCAAAGTGTACGTGAGTGCGGTCCTGAAAGTCATTACCAGAAAGCGGGGACGCCTACTATGGGCGGTACTTTGATTTTAGTGGGTATTGCTGTCAGTACTTTACTCTGGGGTAATTTAGAGAATAGTTATGTTTGGGTGGCGTTATTGGTCACGATGGCTTATGGCGTGGTCGGTTTTGTTGATGATTATAAGAAAGTTAAATTAGGTAATAGTGATGGCTTATCGGCACGAGCAAAGTATTTGTGGCAGTCGATTATTGCGTTAACTGCGGCCATATTTTTATATAAAAGTGCGCTAGTTCCCGCTGAAACGCAATTTATCGTACCTTTCTTTAAAGAGGTCGTTATAGATATGGGCTGGACTTATGTGGCTTTGACCTATTTTGTTATTGTTGGCACCAGTAATGCGGTGAATTTAACAGATGGTTTAGATGGTTTGGCGATTATGCCCACTGTTATGGTCGCTGGGGCATTAGCTATTTTTGCTTATTTAACCGGACATGTCATGTTCGCTGAATATTTGGTGATTCCTTATATCCCTAAAGCCGGTGAGCTAGTTATCTTTTGTGCGGCATTAGTGGGTGCAGGTTTAGGTTTTTTATGGTTTAACGCTTACCCTGCCATGGTTTTTATGGGCGATGTTGGTGCGTTAGCCTTAGGTGCTGCTTTAGGTATTGTGGCTGTTTTAGTGCGCCAAGAGATTGTTTTACTAATTATGGGAGGAGTGTTTGTTATGGAAACAGTTTCCGTGATTATGCAAGTTGCTTCGTTTAAGCTGACGGGTAAGCGAGTCTTTAGAATGGCACCTATACATCACCATTTCGAGTTAAAAGGTTGGCCAGAGCCACATATCATTGTCAGATTTTGGATTATTACCGTGATTTTAGTTCTGGTCGGGTTATCAACCTTAAAGTTGAGATAAAAAAGTGAATAATGACGTGATTTTACAAGCATTAGATAAACAGTTTTCTCTGAATAAGGAAACGGCTAAAGTTTTAGTCGTTGGCTTGGGTAAGACGGGTTTATCAGTGGCTTATTATTTACGTCAATTAGGTATTCAGTTTGCGATTGTTGATAGTCGAGATAAACCGCCTTTTAATGATGCCTTATTAGCTGAAATGCCAGATATTCCGGTGTTTACAGGTGGGTTTGATGCGGCCATATTTGGTTTGGCAACGCATATTATTGTTAGCCCTGGCGTTTCTATGGACGAACCTTTAATTAAACAAGCTCTAGCAAGCGGTGTTCGTTCTTTAAGTGATATAGATTTGTTCGCCTGTTCTGTAGGTAAGCCGGTTGTCGCAATTACAGGTTCTAATGGAAAAAGCACGGTAACGACCATGCTAGGTGCGATGGCTAAAGCTGCTGGGAAGCGTACGGCGGTGGGCGGTAATTTAGGTACGCCAGCACTTGATCTGCTGGCTGATGAGGTAGAGATTTATGTGCTGGAGTTGTCGAGTTTTCAGCTAGAGCGAACTAGTGAATTAAATGCGGTTGCGGCCACGATACTAAATGTATCAGCTGATCATCTAGATAGATATACAAGTATAGCGGCTTATACAGAGCAAAAACGTAAAGTTTATGCTGGCAATGGCGTCATGCTTTTAAATGCAGATGACCCCGCAGTCATTGCGATGCGTGATGCTGGTAGAGATGCCTTAACTTTTGGTCTACAGCAAGAGGCTGATTATTCAGTTATTAATACCTCTGAAGGTGAGTTTTTGGCGTTGCATGGCCGACCTATATTGGCGGTCAATGAGTTATTGATAGCAGGTATACATAATCAAGCCAATGCTTTGGCGGCATTAGCATTAGGTGGTGTATTAGGGTTGCCAGAAGAGGCGATGTGTGAAGCTTTACGTCACTATAAAGGCTTAAAACATCGAATGCAGTTTGTGGCTAATACTGATGGTGTTAGCTGGGTTAATGACTCTAAAGCGACCAATGTCGGGGCGTGTGTTGCGGCTTTGCAAGGTTTTAAAAGTGCGGATGTTATTCTCATTGCTGGTGGTGATGCAAAGGGCGCAGATATGAGCGAATTAGTACCTATTTTAAAAGGCAAAGTTAAGGCCTTGTTGTTAATAGGTAAAGATGCTGGGCTGATTAAGCAAGCGGTGAATGATAGTGTGCCTGTATTTGAAGTCGGTACATTGAAAAAAGCCGTGAAGAAAGCGGCGAAAATGGCTCAAGCAGGCGATACCGTATTGCTATCACCTGCTTGTGCGAGTTTAGATCAATTTTCTAATTACCAAGAAAGAGGGGCTGTCTTTATCTCTGAGGTAAAGGCTTTAGAAAAATGATTATTAGCGAGCAGTTAGCAAAACTAACGGACACCAATATTTACTTTGATAAAACATTGGTCTTTGTTTGTGTGTCGTTAATTGTTTTTGGCTACCTTATGGTGTCTTCTGCTTCTTTACATTTGGGCGCGAAGTTAACGGGAAATTTATTGCATTATCCTATGCGGCAATTACTGCATATTGTTTTGGGCTTAGCAGTCGGTTTTTGTGTTTGCTTGGTGCCTATGAGTTTTTGGGAAAGAACAGGGCCGCTCTTGTTTTTTGTCGGTTTAGTTTTATTGACTGTAGTGCTGATACCTGGTGTCGGAGTTAAAGTGAATGGCAGTATGCGCTGGTTATCATTGGCAGGGATAAGGGTACAAGTCTCAGAAATTATGAAACTTATTGTTGTTATTTATATGGCTGGATTTGTGACGCGACATCATGATTTTGTGCGTGAATCAGTTTATGGCTTAATTCGACCCTTGCTGCTGCTGTCTAGTGCTTGTGTTTTATTGTTATTAGAGCCAGACATGGGCTCGGCTGTGGTGATTGTCACTATTGCTATGGGAGTTATGTTTTTGAGTGGCGCGCGCTTACAACAATTTGTTGTCTTAATTTTAGGTATTATTGGTGTGGGTGTTTTAGCTATTGTTTATTCGGATTATCGTTCGGCAAGGGTGACTAGCTTTTTGAACCCATGGGAAGATCCTTTTGGTAAGAGTTTTCAATTAGTGCAGGCTTTAATTTCCTTTGGTCGTGGCGAATGGACAGGTGTAGGGCTGGGTAGCGGCGTACAAAAACTATTTTATTTGCCCGAAGCACATACGGATTTTTTATTTTCAGTGATTGCTGAAGAAATGGGTCTGCTAGGGGTTGTTAGTGTCATTATCTTGTTTGCTCTACTCGTGTGGCGCGCTTTTGTGATTGCTGAAATGGCGGAGCAATTAAATGAAAAATTTTCCGCGTTTATTGCTTATGGCTTAGGTATTTGGTTTGCTTTCCAGTCTTTTGTCAATATGGGTGTGAATATGGGCGTATTGCCTACTAAAGGTCTGACTTTACCTTTTATGAGTTATGGCGGCGGCAGTATGATTGTTATGTGTGCTGCAATGGCCCTGCTTTATAGGGTAAATAGCGACATGGTTACTTTACAGAAAAATAAGGTGCCTAGTCATGAGTAAGCGTATCGTTATTATGGCTGGTGGTACTGGCGGTCATGTGTTCCCTGCTCTCGCAGTGGCGCAGTATTTGGCGGATCAAGACTGGCAAGTGAGCTGGATTGGTACGCATAAAGGCATGGAAAGTCGTGTTGTGCCTGAAAATAATATTGAAATTGATTGGTTAACGGTTAATGGTTTGCGTGGTAAAGGTTTTTTGGCCTTGTTTAAGATGCCGCTAATGCTTATAAAATCTTGTTTGGAAGCGAGAAAGATTTTACAAGCAAGAAAGCCGGATGTTGTTTTAGGCATGGGAGGGTTTGTTGCTGGGCCAGGTGGTTTAATGGCTAAATTGATGGGTATTCCTTTGGTGATTCATGAGCAAAATAGAGTGCCGGGCACTACGAACCGCTTATTGTCTGGGATGGCTAATAAGGTGCTACAAGCTTTTCCTGATAGTTTCTCTGCGGGGAAATCAGCTATTTTTACCGGTAATCCTTTGCGCAAGGCATTGACTCAGCAGCGGAGTGAAAAGAAGCGTCATTCTGATGTATTACATGTTTTGGTCATGGGCGGTAGTCTGGGAGCGCAGCGTTTAAATGAGGTGGTTCCTGAGGCGCTGGCATTACTGGATAAGTCAGTAGAGGTTAGGCATCAAACAGGCGCGGCAATGCGTCAGTCAGTAGAGTTGGCATATCAAGATAAATCGCTAAAGGCACAAGTTACGGAATTTATTGGAGATGTGGTTGATGCGTATACATGGGCTGATCTGGTGATTTGTCGTGCTGGAGCCATGACAGTAAGCGAAGTGGCGGCGTTAGGTGTGCCTAGTATTTTAGTGCCTTACCCATATGCGATAGACGATCATCAAACAGCTAATGCGCAGTATTTAGTGGATTCAGGTGCAGGCACTATGATTGCACAACAACAGTTAACGGGGCCATTTTTGGCAGAACAAATTACACATTGCTCGACACGGTTAGAAGAAATGGCAACAGCAGCAAGACAAAGCGCAAAGATGAATGCAACCGAGTTAGTGGCTGAGCAGTGCATGATAGAGGCAGCAGTATGAACAATTCAATTAACCAGATTATTCGGGAACGCCTAAAAAATATGCGTAAAGTCCATTTTGTTGGTGTCGGTGGCACGGGCATGAGTGGTATTGCTGAAGTCTTATCTAATTTGGGCTGTGAAGTTTCGGGTTCGGATATTAAAGAAAGCCCTGTGACTGACCGTTTAAGAGCGGCAGGTGTTACTGTTTTTATTGGCCATGATACGAAAAATGTTGCTGATGTTGATGTACTGGTGACTTCAACGGCAGTGGATAAGAAAAACGTAGAAGTGAAGTATGCTTACGAAAATCGTATTCCGGTGATTCCGCGTGCTGAAATGCTTGCTGAATTGATGCGCTTTCGTTTTGGTATCGCAGTGGCAGGTACGCATGGCAAAACAACGACGACCAGTTTAGTCGCAAGTATTTTGGCGGAAGCTGATTTAGACCCTACTTTTGTTATCGGCGGTCGATTAAATAGTGCGGGAACGAATGCCCAGTTAGGCCAGGGCCAGTATTTAGTGGCTGAAGCGGATGAAAGTGATGCGTCTTTTTTGCATCTACAACCGATAATTGCAGTGATCACTAATATTGATCAAGATCATATGGAAACCTATGAGGGGAGTTTTAATCGTTTAAAAGATACCTTCATTGAGTTTTTATATCATATCCCTTTTTATGGTTTAGCGGTTCTATGTGTAGATGATGAAGGCGTGCGTGAAATTTTACCGCAACTATCTAAGCCTATCCGAACTTATGGTGTTTGTCCTGACGCTGATGCGCATATTTTTGATGTTAAGCAGCAAGGGATGTGTACAACTTTTACTGTTAGACGGTGGGGCGAGCATAAAGATTTAACCGTTACTCTAAATATGCCCGGATGGCACAATATGTTAAATGCTGTTGCTGCGATTGCCGTGGCAACGGAATTAAATGTGAGTGATGCCGCAATTATTGAAAGTTTAGGTGATTTTAAAGGTGTCGGCCGCCGTTTTCAGTTAAATGGTGAGCTAACACTAACGGAAGGTTCTGTTACTTTAGTTGATGATTATGGTCATCACCCTAGAGAAGTTGCAGCAACTTTAGAAGCGGTAAAGCAAGCTTGGCCAGATAAGCGTTCGGTCGTCGTGTTTCAACCGCACCGTTATTCTCGGACTAGAGATTTATTTGAGGATTTTGTTAATACCCTATCGAGTGCAGATGTACTGATTTTATTGGAAGTTTATTCGGCAGGTGAAGAACCAATAACGGGTGCCGACGGTCGGGCATTAACTCGAGCTATTCGTATCAGGGGACAAGTTGATCCTGTATTTGTGGAAAGTATTGAGGATTTAGCGAGTATTTTGACGGGAATTATTCAGCCTAATGATGTCTTACTGACTATGGGGGCTGGAAATGTCGGACATATTTCCGCTGAACTGCCACAGCAACTGGCTGAGTTGTTAGAGCAATGATTCCGCTAAGTCAGTCATTCCAGGGGCAATTATTGCAGCATGAGCCTTTAGCGAAATATACTAGCTGGCGCGTGGGTGGCGAGGCAGAACGATTATATATGCCGGTTGATAAGCGAGACTTGCAATTGTTTTTAGCCAGTATAGCTGACGATGAGACTGTGCTTTGGTTGGGCTTGGGAAGTAACGTACTGATTCGTGATGGTGGTGTCAAAGGTACGGTAATTAATACTAAAGGCAAGGTAAAGAAAATGCACTTGCTGGATGGTGAGCGTGTTTATGTGGAATGCGGCGTACCTTGTGCGCATGTGGCGCGATTTTGTTCTGAGCATGGCTTGTCAGGTGCTGAATTTTTAGCTGGCATCCCTGGCACGATGGGGGGAGCACTGAAAATGAATGCAGGTGCTTTTGGTGCAGAAACATGGGATTTAGTTGAAAGTGTTGAAATGATGTCGCAGGGCGGCGCAATAAGTTCGCGTAATGCTAATGAATTTGAAGTCAGTTATCGCGCGGTAAAAGGAGCGGATAAGGCTTGTTTTTTATCTGCTATTTTAAAGTTAAGCGCTGATATTGATTTGGCTGGACAAGATAAGATAAAAAAATTATTGGCGCAGCGAGCCGCAACTCAGCCAACAAATCTACCGACCTGTGGTTCTGTATTTAAGAACCCTGAACATGATTTTGCAGCACGATTGATAGAGGCAAGTGGCTTAAAATCATATGCTATTGGCGGTGCAGTTGTTTCGGAAAAGCACGCGAATTTTATTGTTAATACAGGAACTGCGACGGCGTTAGATATAGAGCAGTTAATTAACCATGTGAAAAGTGAAGTTTCTAGGCAACAAGGGGTCGAGTTACAGACAGAAGTTTGTATAATAGGAGATAAATTGGCATGAAACCTGTTTTTACAAAAGATGCCAAAGATTTTGGGCGTGTTGCGCTATTAATGGGCGGAACAGCCGCAGAGAGAGAAATTTCTTTAAACAGTGGCAATGCAGTGTACCAAGCTTTATTAAACAATAAAGTAGATGTCCATGCCATTGATGTCAAAACCAATGTACTAGAGGCTTTGAGTGGTACTTCATTTGACCGAGTATTTAATGTGATACACGGGCGCGGTGGTGAAGATGGGGTATTGCAGTCGGTACTAGAGACCTTAGCTTTACCCTATACAGGTAGTGGCGTTTTGGCCTCTGCTTTAAGTATGGATAAATTACGTACTAAGCTGTGTTGGCGGGGGGCAGGGTTGCCGACACCAAAATGGATTTTATTGCAAAATGAAAGTGATATAGAGCGCTGTATAGCTGAGTTAGGTTTTCCTGTTATCGTTAAACCTGCTCAAGAAGGCTCTAGTTTAGGCATGAGCCGAGCAGAAACTAAACAAGAATTGCTTGATGCTTGGCAGGCGGCAGCCCAATATCAATGTGATGTTTATGCCGAAGCCTGGGTTAAAGGTCAAGAGTATACGGTCGGTGTTTTAAATGGCGAAGGTTTACCTGTTATACGCTTGGAAACGCCTAATACTTTTTATGATTTTGATGCTAAGTACCGGGCTAATACAACACTGTATCATTGCCCCGCAGGGTTGAACGATGAGCTTGAAGCTGAATTGATTCGTTTGTCTATAGAGGCTTGTGCTGTACTAGGGGTGACGGGCTGGGGACGTGTCGATGTGTTTATTGATGAACAGGGAGAGGCGCAGCTAATTGAAGTGAATACTGTCCCAGGTATGACTGATCATAGTTTGGTACCTATGGCTGGAAAAGCAGCAGGGTTAAGTTTTGAGCAGTTGGTGTGGCGAATTTTAGAAACAAGTTTTAAATGATCGTTCAGCGAGCACAGGTAAGAGTCGCTGTGAGCGCATTAATAGTGGTAGTCAGCATGCTAGTCTGGCCACTATTGCAAAACATGATAAAAGAAGCGAGGCCGATAAGGCATGTCGGTGTTGAGGGTGAGTTTCAGTATATTAGTAAAGAGGATATACAAAGCAAAATAATGCCCTTGATTCATGATGGCTATTTTGCAATTGATTTACAAGAAATACAGCAAGCAGTGATGAGTTTGCCATGGGCAGAAAAGGTTCAGGTGCAACGCATTTGGCCTGATGGTCTCAATTTACGATTGTACGAGCAAAAACCAGTAGTACGCTGGCAAGAAAACAGTTTACTGAATATTCGTGGTGAGGTTTTTAAGCCTTTAAATATAGAGCAATTTAAGTTTTTACCTGCACTATATGGCCCAGCTGAACAGCGTCAGCGATTATTGGAAGTTATGTATGGCTTAAGTGTTGGTCTTATGGATCAAGGTTTGCGCTTAACAGAGTTTAGAGTGAGCAATCGGCAGTCCTGGTTGTTGACAATGGAAAATGGTATGACTGTGCAATTGGGACGGTTTGAGCCATTAAGTAAGCTTACATTGTTGCTTAAAGCCTTTGTTGTATCGGGGAATGAATTAGTGAATAAGATTGCTTATGTCGATATGCGTTACCCAAATGGCTATGCCGTGCGGTGGCGAGAAAATGAACAAATGAGTTGGTAGTTACTGAGAGTTAAGGTTAAAGGGTGGGGGCAATCTGGCTCTTAAAAGCAGCATGAAAGGCAAAAGTAATGGCAAAAAAAACAGATCGTAATTTAATTGTAGGCTTAGATATAGGCACATCTAAAGTCGCGGCTATCGTTGGTGAAGTAAATGATAGCGGCGAGGTTGAAGTGATCGGTATTGGCTCAACGCCTTCGCGTGGGTTAAAAAAAGGTGTAGTGATTAATCTAGAGTCGACTGTTAATTCCATTCAGCGAGCGGTAGAGGAAGCTGAATTAATGGCTGGCTGCGAGATTACGTCTGTTTATGCGGGGATTGCAGGAAGCCATATCAAAAGTTTAAACTCGCACGGAATTGTAGCGATTAGAGATAAGGAGGTGTCGCAATATGATATTAACCGTGTTATTGACTCGGCGCGTGCCGTTGCTATTCCAGCCGATCAGAAAATACTGCATATATTACCGCAAGAATTTATTATCGATATGCAAGAGGGGATTAAAGAGCCTATCGGTATGTCAGGTATACGGCTAGAAGCAAAAGTACACATGGTGACTGGCAGTGTTAGTGCTGCGCAGAATATTATTAAATGCATCCGTCGTTGTGAATTAGATGTTGATGATATTGTTTTAGAGCAACTAGCTTCTTGTTCTTCAGTTTTAACTGAAGACGAAAAAGAGTTAGGTGTGTGCCTTATCGATATAGGTGGCGGCACAACAGATATTGCTATTTTTTCGCACGGTGCGATTAAGCACACGGCAGTGATTCCTATTGCGGGGGATCAGGTCACTAATGATGTTGCTGTCGCTTTACGCACGCCTACGCAGAATGCTGAAGAAATTAAGAAGTTGCATGCTTGTGCTTTAACGCAATTAGCAGATGTTAATGAAATGATTGATGTGCCAAGTATTGGTGATCGGCCATCACGTCAAATTTCAAAACAGAATTTAGCGGAAATTATCGAGCCTCGCTACGAAGAGTTAATGCTTTTAGTGCAGGCTGAATTACGTCGTAGTGGTTATGAAGGTTTAATTGCGGCGGGTATGGTTTTAACTGGTGGTAGCTCTAAGGTCACCGGGCTTGTTGAGCTGGCTGAAGAGATTTTTCATATGCCAGTGCGCTTAGGTTTTCCACAGCATGTCTCGGGTTTGACCGATGTTGTGCAAAATCCAATTTATTCAACAGGTGTTGGGTTGTTGATCTATGGGAGGGATCACTTTCTAAGTAACGAGCAGTTGTTAGAGACGAATGAGGGTATCTTTTCAAGAATGAAAAGTTGGTTTCAAAATAATTTTTAAATAATGTTTATTGAGCAGGAATGAGGCAGGCGTCATGAAATATGAATTAATGGATTTAGGGTTAGAGAATGCGGTCATTAAGGTGATTGGTGTCGGTGGCGGTGGTGGTAATGCTGTAAATCATATGGTGAATAGCCATTTTGATGGGGTTGAATTTATTTGTGCAAATACAGATGCACAAGCACTACGCCGCTTAGAAGTGGACAGTGTTATTCAGTTAGGTGCTGAATTAACCAGAGGTTTAGGGGCTGGGACAAACCCAGAAATTGGTAGGGAAGCAGCTGAAGAGAATAAGGATGTTATTCGCGATGTATTAGAAGGCGCGAATATGTTGTTTTTGACGGCAGGAATGGGCGGAGGCACAGGTACTGGTGCTATCCCCGTTATTGCTGAAGTTGCTAAAGAAATGAATATCTTAACAGTGGCTGTTGTGACTAAGCCATTTGATTTTGAAGGAAAAAAGAAAAAATCGGTGGCTGAGCTAGGCATCGTTGAGTTAGAGAAATATGTTGATTCGTTAATTATTATTCCTAATCAAAAGTTATTGCCAGTTCTGGGCGCAAATGTTTCTATGATGAAAGCATTTTCTGCTGCTAATGATGTCTTGCTCGATGCTGTACAAGGCATTACTGAGCTTATTACTCACCCAGGTATGATTAACGTTGATTTTGCTGATGTTAAAACAGTCATGTCAGGTATGGGGGCGGCGATTATGGGCACCGGTGTTGCTAGCGGAGAAAATAGAGCAAGAGTGGCGGCTGAAAAGGCGATTTCTTGTCCTTTATTGGAAGATATTAACTTGCAAGGTGCGCGCGGTATCTTAGTGAATATTACTGCCTCTGATATGGGTATTGCAGAATTTGATGAGGTGGGAAATATTGTCCATGACTTTGCATCAGATGAGGCCATCATTAAGATTGGTACGGCTATTGATGAGAGCTTAGGTGATGAAATTAAAGTAACAGTGGTTGCAACTGGTATGGGCGGCGCAAAGGTAGCGAGTGCTCCTGTGAAATTAGTCTCTCCAAGTATTGCTACTGCAGGTAATGATTATTCTAGTTTAGATACGCCATCTGTTAGTCGTAAACAGGCGGCTGATGGTAGAGAAACGCGTTTTGGTGTGCAGCCTAAAAATAGCTCGGATATGGATTATTTAGATATCCCCGCTTTTTTAAGACGTCAAGCTGATTAAGTCTCAGTAAAGTTATCTAACGTATTGTTAGTATCTGCCTCAAAGCATGCGTTAGATACTTTTTTATACCTAAAAGTGCATTATTGATTAAAATAGTCAATCGTGTGTTTTTAGGTGTAAATAAAACACTCAAAAGAAACAAGTCTAAAAATACACGAAAACAGGTCCATTATTTCGCGCCTCTTATTTTTTTCTTATGGAACGAGAATGAAATACTACCTGCATAATGCAGTCTTGGTGTAATTTCTTTTATTATGTTTCTCGCGCTCCCAATAGGCTATAGAGAAGCGTAAGCTAAGCTTATTTATAAGCTTGTCAGGTAAGGTTAATGATTAAACAAAGAACATTAAAAAATACGATTAGAGCAACGGGTGTTGGTTTACACACGGGTGATAAAATTTACTTAACTCTGCACCCTGCAGCGGCTAATACAGGGATAAAATTTAGGCGGGTAGACCTAGACGAACCCGTGACAATTGATGCTGTGCCACATAATGTTGGTGAAACAACTCTATCGACAACGCTAGTGCAAGATGGTGTGAAAATATCAACTATTGAGCACTTGTTGTCCGCGATGGCTGGGCTTGGTATTGATAATGCATTGGTCGATGTGAGCGCAGCTGAAGTGCCAATCATGGATGGTAGCGCGGGGCCTTTTGTATTTTTAATTCAATCTGCGGGGGTGCAGGAGCAAGATGCACCTAAGCAATATATTAAAATCAAACGTGAAGTTAAAGTGTTTGATGGTGATAAATGGGCAGCTTTTTTGCCTATGGATGGCTTCAAAGTAACCTTTACTATCGATTTTGAACACCCTGCAATTGCTGATAATGTTAAAACGGCAACAATGGATTTTTCGTCAACGACTTTTGTCAGAGAAGTAAGCCGTGCGCGTACTTTCGGCTTTATGAAAGATATAGAGTTTTTAAGGGAAAATAACTTAGCCTTAGGCGGTAGCTTAGACAATGCTATTGTTATTGATGATGACAAAATCATTAATGAAGGTGGCTTACGTTATGCTGATGAGTTCGTCAAACATAAAATGTTGGATGCCATTGGTGATTTATACTTGTTAGGGCATAGTTTGATTGGTGAATATCAAGGTCATAAATCAGGTCATAGTCTGAATAATCAGTTACTAAGAGCACTTGTTGCTGAGCCTGACGCTTGGGAAATGGTTACTTTCGAAAATGATGATGACGCTCCCATTCCTTTTATGCGTTCCGCTGAAAGCCGAGCAGGCGAATAATACTCTGCTTATTTATTTTGTTTTAATAAGGTATTACTTAAGCTTAATAAAGCATTCTTTAGTCTTCCTTCCGAAAGTGTATCTGCATTATTTCGGAGGGATTCTATATTTTCCTCAGAAGGAATGATTTTTTTCGATTTCTTTTCCGCTTTAAATGGGTCGGGTGCCAGTACTCGAACTCTAATCTTCTTAATTTTTTCCTTACTCTGAGTATTAACGGCTGTCTGTATTTGCGCACTGCAAAAGCGTAGCTGTGATGCCCAAACCGCAGAGTTCACATAAATCATTAAAGTCTCTTCATTGACCACGCAGTCTTTTATATGGGGCTTTAGCTGGGCAGGACTTACCGATAAAATAATACGTAAGATTCTTTGGTGCTTTGCTACATGCAACTGAATTGCACTGGGTATTCTGGAAAAAGATGACGCGTTTTTAAAGCCCATAGTTAAGCCTTGAGTAAAAAGATTTAACAAAACTTAGATAGAGAGCTGTCGATAAGCCAGAGGCACCAAAAATCATAGCCATCACCATAATTTGATAACGTGCGGCAATAAATGGCGAAATGCCCGATAAGATTTGTCCTGTCATCATGCCCGGCAAAGAAACTAAGCCGACGGCAAATAAAGAATTAATCACTGGGATCATTGCTGCTTGAAAAGCAATATTGCGCGCTTGGATGTAGGTTTTATTTTGTAACTCCGAGTGGAAACGTTCTGCAGCTAGGCTGACACTGTTCATTGACCCAGCAAAAATCATTCCTGCAATAGGAATCATATAATGCGGGGCATACCAAGGATTTAATGATAGTACACCTTGGGTAATTAAAGCCAAAGTCAGTCCACTAGCTAAAAAGGTAGCAAAGAAAGCGTGTTTATATAATGTAGTGCGGTGTTCTTTTATCGAGCCTAATGCAATCCAACTGGATGCAATACACATAATGCACAAGATCAGTAAAATCAGCCAGCTATCCTGTGATTCAAAGATAAAGGCCAAAGCATAGCCGACCAATAATAACTGGCTGAGCATACGAGCTAATGCATACACGGAGTTTGTGATACTCAGCGACCAACGTGTAAAAATCAGTAACACTAAAAGCGCAGGCGTTAATGACAGGGCAAGGCTGTTTAAGCTAAGGGTTGCGATGCTATGGCTCATAAAATGTCTATAAATTTAAGGCGGGACACATAAAAAAGTAGAGCGGACTTTAGTCCGCTATTGCTAAAAAATCGGACTGAACTCCGCCCTACCAATAGGGTTAACGCCCCGTCTTAAGGTTGTTTTCCCGTTCGCGACATACAGTTTTTAATTAAAATGGTAGCTTAAATTTACGATTGAAGTTGCTTGGGTTTAAGTTGTTGTAAATCATCACGCAGAGTAAGGTCTACACCGACACTAATAATAAAGCTGGTTGCTTCTTCTATGTTCATTTCAGATTTAATGATTTTAGATTCGTGCACAATCACAGTAAAGCCAGACGTTGGGTTGGGTGAGGTTGGTATAAATAGCACATACATGTCATCCTTTTTATTGGTGACATAAGCAGGAACCCAGACATCCTCTTTTGGGTACTCAGTAAATACAACTTCACGCGCACCTTTGTGTTCATGGCCAGAAAACATATTAACTACTTTTTTGGTTACTCGATAAACCGTATTTAATAAAGGAATACGGTTAACAATATTATCAATTAAGCGAATAATCCAAGAACCACCAGCCATGCTTAAACGGTAGCCGACATAAGCAAATAAATAAAAGCTTAAAGCGAAAATAGTGATGGTAATTAAATAATTATCCCAATAACCATAAACGATTTGAAAAGCGCCTGAGATCAGCTCTTGCATAAACAGTACGATTTGCAAAATAACTACAATAGGAATAAAAGCTAAAATTCCGATGAGAAAGTAATTGGCGCTACGCTTTAAAAATGCATTCATAGGATTCTCCGTTTGTTATTGTTTTTAATTAAGAATTTAATGATTTTAAGAGTAATAAAACTCCGGATAAGGCAAGGAATACGGCAAATAATTGCGTGTATTTTTTATTATCAATTCGCTTGTAAATAAACTCTTCGGTGAGTAAAAATACAACGACTGAAGTTTGCAATAGCAGCATATTGTCTGCGTAGGGCATGCCATCGTCATAGCCAATAAAATACAAGGTCAGTAGTTGGAATAGAGCAAAGGTCGCATAGCAGATAGCAATAGTCGCGCGGGTAATGTTTTTAGGCTGATTCTGCTCATGTACTAATGCTGTGAGTAATGAACCACCCAAGTTAGTAATGCCATGAACGATACCCATTAAGATAAGGTATAGCTTTTCATAACGAAGCATAGCTTTAAGTGCGAGATCTACGCGTGGAGAAACACTTTTTAAAGCGACCAATATTAGAAATACGCCAATGATTAAACCGATATTTAAGTGAATATTAGTAATAATAAACAAGAACAGCACGATAAAAGGAATGCTGTACAGCAGCACATTTTTATATAGCTTTAAATCAATATAGCTGTAATGCTTTAACACTTGCAGCATATTAATCGCAATAGAGATAGGTAGGAGCACCGAGAGAGCATAGCTAAATTCATAGCCGAGCAATAACAGCAGAGGCGTACCAAATAAGAGTATACCGACACCAAATATAGATTGGATAACAGTTGTGAGGAGTAAAGTAGCTAAAATATCAACAGGCATAAAGAACCCATGGCGTCTTATTTAAAATAGTTTCAAGTATACCTTGCCCACTCGTTTCTGTATAAGCATTCTGCTGGGAATAAAGGGTTCTATTTTGAGGAGATTAGGGTAACGGGGCTCCGTCACGCTGACTTCATATGGGCTACTCGACTGTCTCAGTTCCGCAATGGGCACAAAACTTTTCATCCGCTGATAGTGCTTGGCCACAAGTAGTACAGCTGCTCTGCTCCCGAGCTTTATGGCCGCAATGACAACAGAACACAGCGTTGCTTTGTATGTTCTGGCCGCAGTTGCTGCAAAGCATATGTCTATTAGGGATTAAACGAGCGAAATAAGTCCCTATGTTTTGCTGAGTTTCGAATAAATAGGGTGTCGCTTGGTAAGCTTTAACTACCAGCCAAATGCTAGCGGAAATAATAGCGAGTACTGCCAAACTAAAATAGATAGTCTCACCTGTGTTTTGAACAAAGGGAGTAAGTAACTGCCAGAGTAATTCTTGGCTGATAATAACAATGACTAACAGAGTAATAGGTTCGGCAATATTGCGTAAAAATGAGGCTATGCCTGCGCGAGCAGGGATAGCGGCAATTGTCGCGCGGGAAAAATAAAAAAAGATAATTAAAGCGGCGAATTTGGCGCTAAACCAAATAATTTCCGCTGCTGTAAAGGTATCTGCCAATTGCAAATGATTCATCACTGGAATCCAGCTGATTAATTTAGCAACGACCAAGATGAGAATTAGGGTAAGTAAATGCTGCGCAGCTCTTTGGCCGGCGCTGTTCGATTGATGCAAGGTAGTAGGCATAACATATCTCTTATGATGTTAATAGCAAGACACCATAATAATACGCTTGCTGGAAAATAGGCAAGAAAGCTATTTGTTTCTTGATTTATTTATGGATAAATATCCGTTATCCGTTATCCATTAACAAAAGCGATGTTTAGGAAAGATGCATTTAAAACAACTGCCTTTACCTAGCTGGCTAGTAATAACTAATTGAGCATCGTGCCGGGCAAGGACATGTTTGACAATCGATAAACCAAGGCCTGTGCCGCTTTTTTGTTGTTTTCGCTTAGCATTGATACGATAAAAACGTTCGGTGACTTTAGAAATTTCTTGCTCTGGAATACCCTCTCCTTGATCGGTAACTTCAAGAGTTAGGGTGTCACCTGATTGATACCATTGCACGGTTACAATTGAATCTTCAGGGGAATACTTGAGAGCGTTCACGACTAAATTTGAGAAGGCACTACGCAGTTCTTGATCATTGCCTAGGATATTTATATCTGTATCTATAAATAGCTCAATACGATTATTCAGTGCTTCTAAGGCGCAGCTTTCTGAGCAGATTTGTTTTAATAAGGGCTGAATAGTGACGCAATCACGGGAAATCTTTTGCGTTTCTAGGTTGGCCAATAATAACAAATCATCGACTAAATGTTGCATGCGAAAGGTTTGATTTTGCATTTGCTCTAATGAATGAGTCAAAAGAGGCGAGTGCTGATCATCCATATCGGTAAGGGTTTCTAAATAACCTTTTAAGACAGTCAGCGGTGTGCGTAATTCATGTGAGATATTATCGACAAAATCTTTACGCATACGCTCGATATTTTTTAGATAAGTGACATCATGCGCCACTAATAGGTGCGCATTTTTACCGTAATTTACGACTTTAATTTGTAGGGTAATGTTTTTATTGATTGGCGAGTTAAGGCTTAAAACAGCATCACTATCTTTTTTAATTAAAAAATCAACAAAAGCAGGAGTACGAATCAAATTAGGAATGCGCTGACCTTTGTCTGAAGTCTGTAGCCCCAGTGTTTTTTTTGCGGCCTTATTAAACCAAGAAATTTCATCATGTTCTCCGAGTACGACTACAGCATCAGGTAACGCGGCTGTTGATTTACGGAACTGCTCAATGATGGTGCTGAGTTGTTTTTTGCGTTTCTTATTAGCTTTTTTGATGCGAAAAATATGATAATAAACCTCTTCCCACAAGCCATCATGAGTTGGATTATTTGCTTTTGCTCCAGCACTCAACCAACGTTCTAGTTGTTTAAGTAGATAGGTTTGCCGAACAATAATAGCGATACAGATGGCTAATAAAAAGTATAAGAAATGACCAACAAAGAGGCTGGCGATAAACGCTAAGAAGACCGCAACTGTGTAGTGAAAAAAATCTTTATGCCAAAAACTCATGAGCTCACTTTTTCAGAAAATCGATAACCGAAACCGCGCACTGTTTGTAGCCACTCCTCTCGCTCATAATTAGCAAGAATTTTTCTTAAACGTCGGATATGCACATCTACTGTTCTTTCTTCTATGTATACACTGCGGCCCCAAACTTGATCTAATAACTGAGTGCGGTTATACACTTTATCGGGATGCGTGAGAAAAAAACTCAGTAAACGAAACTCGGTAGGACTAACTTCAATTTCTTTGTCAGCGATACTAACTCGGTGTTGTTCGGTATCTAAAATAATGTCACGGAATTTGATTTGCGTTAAATCATGGATTTTTCCGCTTCTGCGTAGGACAGCTTTAATTCTAGCGATCAGTTCCTTAGGAGAGAAGGGCTTAGTAATATAATCATCAGCACCTAAATCCAAACCGCGAATTTTATCTGTTTCTTCGCCTTTAGCAGTGACTAAAATAATAGGAATGTCTCGATAGCTTTCGTTTGATTTTAAGCGCCGTGTCCATTCGTCACCATTAATACTAGGTAACATCCAGTCTAATAAAATAAGGTCGGGCAGACCATCTTCTAAGAGGGACTGCGCCTGCATGACATCGCCTGCTTCCAGTACGTTAAAATCATATTGCCGTAATACCATAACCAGCATGCTACGAATGGCTTCTTCATCTTCAACAACTAAAATTGTAAATTGACTCATATTACCTTCCTGTTTAACTGCTTTATTGTATAACATTTAATATGACGGCTTTGTGACAGTTGCTCCAGTAAGTGAGGGCTTAAGTCAACAGTATTGAGGTTCACTCTTCATGCAAGCAGTAATATTTAAAGGTGTCGCTTTATTGAGACAGTAAATTAATTTGGGGTACGCAAGCTAGCCCCTTTGTTTCTATAGGGTTATGAAGTCTTGCAAGTGTTGCTGACTTAAAATGTTTGAGTTATCTAGAAACAAGATTGAGTGTTGTCGGGTAATTGAGACTAAAAAATACCAGAGATCTTTGTGCAATAAATGCTTCCTAAGCTGCTAAGTCACGTATTACGTACTTGTAAAGAAATTACTGTTGTTATTTACCTGGATTCTCCAGTTGGCATGATCATTGCTTCGTTGTAAATACACTAATGATTATATTGTTAGTGAAAAATAATGACCACGTTACCTGATGGCTTTTATTGTCGTTTTCTTTGTTGATCAAGCTGAGCTAGTTTCTCTTGTAGAAAATAACTGCAACGAAAGAGATCAATAAGAAGGAGTGTCTGCGTTAAATTGACTGGGTATTTTGAGTCGCTACCGTGGATTACACTTAATAAGAATTAACCTATGCCTAAGGAGGCAAGATGATAAACAAGCTATCTCGGATCCTATTTTTCCAGTGGTTTTTTGTACTCATTGCTGGCTTAGCATTCACTCATCTCGTTATTGCAGATGAAGATCAGATGAGTACTTTAAGCATTAAGAGTGCAAGCTATGATGCGGAAAAACAGCAGCTCAAAGTTAAGGTTAAAGCGAGAGGAGAAAACCCCTTTAAGCTTAAATTAATAGATGCAGCAACGAGTAAGTTATTATTACAAAAAAACACAAAGAAAGACGAAGTGGCGTTGACGCTCAATAAGATTAAAGGCTCTTCAGTGCCTTGCTCAGTTACAGTGCAATTAGATCAACTTAATCAATCTGTAGCGGTTAAAAATGCGCCGACTGATTGTAGTGGAACGGAAGCAAGGGAGTCGAGTAGAACTATTACCGAGCTAAAAATTAATGATGCAAAATATGAAGATGACCTGCTGATAGTCAGCGGTGAATTTAGTGGGAATTCGCTAAAATCTATTGTTTTATATGATGATTCAACAGGGCAGTTATTGGCAACACGCAACCGCAGCAGGGAATATAACCATTTAATTTTCAAGGTTTATGATTTAGCGCGATCGCCTTGCCGTATTAGAGTTCAAGCAGATCAATCCAGTGCAACGCAAATCGTCAAGCATGCGGAAAACTGTGGCACTGTACTTCCATTACTGAAAACCAAGCGCGACTCTGCTCTATCATAAGTCCAGCTTGACGCAACGTTGAGCCTAGCGTTAGGTGAATCGATCAATTTTTCAGGAACAGCAAGTGATCCTGAATTAGGGGTGCTGATAGTCGGCCTACTGTACTAACCTCAGGGAATGTGCAATGACCGAGTGTATAGGGCTCGCTTTTTTAAAACTAAGTCATATACAATAACCGCATCTAAGTGCTACTGATTATGAAAGGTTAATGAATGAGCGAAGCAAATATTTATCAAAATTTACAACAGCTCGGTGGCAAAACCGAGTTGCCAGATACACCCGAACAAGCCATCCTAGAAAGTGTGCAAAATCCGCAGGCCGATGTTAATTATATGGTGCGCTTTGTTTCGCCAGAATTTACCTCATTATGTCCTCTAACCGGACAACCTGATTTTGCCCATTTAGTCATTGATTACATCCCATCAGAAAGGTTAGTGGAAAGTAAATCACTAAAATTATTTCTCGGTTCATACAGAAATCACGGCGCATTCCATGAAGACTGCACTATCAGCATTGCGCGCCGCATAATAAAAGAAATTGATCCAAAATGGTTACGAATAGGCGGTTACTGGTATCCGCGTGGCGGAATTCCCATTGATGTGTTTTTTGCTCAAGGGGAAATTCCCCAAGGTGTTTGGGTGCCAGATCAAGGTGTTGCTCCTTATCGCGGGCGTGGTTAATTTTAGCTTAAACTGACGGTAGGGCGCAATGCTGTTGATCTAAGCCCTCTCTTGCTGCATAGGTATCTACACAACTTTTTGACATTAAAATACAATGAGTTACAAGTCAGGATAGCTCCCTCTCCTGTTGGAGAGGGTTGGGGTGAGGAGAATCAAATCAAGGTTTTACCTTATTCCCCTCATCCAACCTTCTCCCTCAGGAGAAGGAGCTTATTCTTAAGTCAGCAGCATTGCAGGTAGGGCGTGGCTTCAGCCCGCCTTTGTCAAGATTATGCTCATAAACTTCTGCTTTAGCAGCGCACTACAAATCATCTAACGGGCTAACTACGCCTTCTCCCCCTTGTTGCAACACATGCGTATAAATCATCGTCGTTTCTAAGTCCTTGTGTCCAAGCAAAGATTGAATCGTACGAATATCTGTACCGCGTTGTAACAAATGAGTCGCAAAGCTATGGCGAAACGTATGCGCACTCACTTTTTTCGTGATGCCTGCTTTATGTGCCGCCTGTTTAATGGCTTTATTTACTACCGATTGATCAATATGATGCCGCCGAGTCACCCCGCTACGCGGATCGACAGATAAATTACGGCTGGGAAAAACATACTGCCACGACCACTCTTTTTCCGCATTTGGATATTTTCGCGCCAAGGCATACGGCAAATAAACAGCGCCTAATCCCGTCGCTAAATCCTGTTCATGAATCGCTTCAACCCGCTCCAAATGATTATGTAATAAGGGCGACAAACTTTCTGGAAACGGCGTGACTCGATCCTGCATACCCTTACCATTACGTACCGTTATTTGTTTATAACCATAATCAATGTCCTGTACGCGCAAACGAACCGCCTCAGTAATCCGCAAACCACTGCCATACAATAGTTTCACCAATAATTCTGGCGTACCTTCCAGAAAAGCCAACACCAACTTAACTTCTTCACGTGTTAAGACCACAGGAATTCGTTTCTCTTTGCGCGTTCGTGCCGCCTCGACGCCTTCTAGTGGACATTCAAGTATCCGTTTATACAAGAAAACCAAAGCATTAAAAGCTTGATTTTGGGTGGAAGCCGCCACATTAGCCTGAACAGCCAAATACGTTAAAAAATCCTCAACTTTCTTCTCAGGCTCAATAAGTAAAGCCGTCCTCTCCTGTAAATGATGAAAACGGATATAGCGCGTAACCCAATCACAATAGGACCGCTCAGTATGAATGGAGTAGTGCAGACGCTGCATAGTGTTGCGCATTTCCTCCAGAATGCTTTTCCCGGAATTTAAGGTTGACATAAATATTAAAAAGAATTATTTTAAACGTTAATTTTCCTGATTAATCGGATAATATCAATTATCAGGTCAACTTGACAGGATAAAATGGATAGCAGGCAAATGTGCTTGATTTTCAGGTCAATACCGTGGGGAAACAGGGCAAAAGGTCAGGATACTAATATCCTGTCAATTATGCCTGATTTGTCGGTGAGTACTGTGGAATATCAGGGCGAATGTGCCTGTTAATAATATAGTTAGAATTCGCGGTGATTTTAAATCTTGACTAAAGTAATCCATTGGATTATATTTTAAAGTATGCAAACTATAGTTGAATTACCAGAATATATACGACGATCCTCTCGATTACTGAGTCAATCAGAGAAAAAAGTAATTATTAATTATTTGGCAAGCCATCCTCAGTCAGGTGTAATAATGCAAGGTACTGGTGGAATAAGGAAGTTTCGTTGGGCTACTGGAAATAAAGGAAAAAGTAGTGGTGTTCGCGTGATTTATTATTTCCATAATAAGTCCATTCCACTGTTTTTATTAACGGTATTCGGAAAAAATGAGAAAGATAATTTATCTAAATCTGAACGTAATGAACTGGCTAAATTTGCTGAACTTCTATCTAAAAATTACGGTGAACTAAGTGTCTGATTTCTTTAATAGCATTAAACAAGGGCTTACTGAAGCAGTTGAATTCTCAGAACAAAAATGCCCTAAAGCAATTGTTCATAAGTTTTCTGCTATTGATGTAAAAGCAACTCGTTCTAATTTAAATATGAGCCAAACAGAATTTGCTTCTGCTTTTGGTATTAGTGTTAGTACACTAAGGCACTGGGAAAGAGGAGATCGTAAGCCCCAAGGACCCGCGTTAGTGTTATTGAATGTAGTAGCAAAAGAACCCCAAGCTGTATTAAGTGCGCTTACTGGATAAATAATTCTAACAATCGCTTCCAGCCGACCGTAAAAAGCGTCATTTTTTTTGCTAAGGCAAAAAAATCGCCTCTTTTCACGGCGGCTGAAGCGGGCGTTAGGCGTTCAAATCGTCCAGCGACTAACTTAAATTTATAATATGGACGTTGGAGAAAAAAATGAAATATAAATTTTCTGCGCTAGTGCTTGGGTTAATAACTTCATCATCAAGTATTTTTGCGTCAACAATTAATTTTGAAGGACTCCCTGCTACACCTGATGTTAATATTACATCGTATAGTGAGGGAGGGTATTCATTTGGTGGGCAAATGAAAATTTCGCCCAATTCAGTAGTAAATGAAACAGGGGAATTTGTCGGAGTTAATTTTAACGATACAATAAATTTAACTCATGATAGTAACTCATTATTCAATGTTTTATCCGTTGACCTTGCTGGTTGGAGTTCTTTGACAGACGTATACTTTTCTGGAATACAACAAGGTGGAGGTACTGTTAATCAGGTTATTTCTCTATCAACAACCATATTTGATACATATTCTTTATCTGGATTTACCAATTTAACTAGTTTTTCATTTGATGATAATTCTGCATCAGGTTCATTTTATATTGATAATATTGAATTAACTCCTAGTGCTGTTCCAGCGCCAGCAGCAGTTTGGTTATTTGGCTCTGGTTTAGTTGGCTTTATTGGATTAAGAAAAAAATCAGTGAAATTATCAGAAAAATACGCCTAACCAGCAAATCCACTTGACCGTAAAAAGCGTCACTTTTTTTTGCTGAGGCAAAAAAACCGCCCCTTTTTACGTCAAGTGATTTGGTCGTTATCAAAGGCATTTTTTTAATGCTACCGCAGGTAGATAGCCTTTTACATTCACCACGTTAAACGGCTTTATACGATAAAGCCGTATAATGCCCTTTAAGCAGCAGCGCATATAAAAAACTATCT
>Ga0209184_1000158_pt1 | contig 89573 bp, 72 predicted proteins | sample EN8Hudsemesocosm_2_FD_184627 | JGI IMG/M metagenome (GOLD analysis project Ga0209184, IMG submission 184627) | Methane-oxidizing microbial communities from mesocosms in the Hudson Canyon - EN8C Hudson Canyon (SPAdes) (version 2) | ecosystem: Environmental > Aquatic > Marine > Cold seeps | place... | reverse complement strand
ATAGTTAGTGCTTCCATGAAAGGTGTTATAGCACTATACTGGTTACATATACAGCTTTATGTGATTAATACAATTCATGCGGGTGAGATTGTTTAAGCTTCCCTCGGCCTCTGCCGGCGAATTTAACGCCTGTAGCATGGGCGAGGAGCGCAGCGACGAGTCCAGCCCACGTTTCTTTGTGGGCGATCATGGCTACACTGGTTAAGTGAGGTTTCTAGCACTATGCCTGATTCCTATTCCCGATATTGCTAATAAATATAATATTAAAACACCTACTTCAGGGTACATAATATAGATAGAGTCATTACCTAACTGCTGATAGACGAAGACCATTAAAATAATATGAATGGAACAGCTTAACCCCCAAACTTTTAGCTTTGTTATATCGTCTGCTTTTTCCGCTTTACCCAAAATACCAAGGCTGAAAAAGTAGATTAATAACCAAGGAACACCTTTGTATACTATAGGGTCTGTAATCGGTAACCACCCCATGACGATACAGATAATCAGGTACAACCCACCCATTCCTAGATAAGAACACCCTGCGATTACTACAATCCAATTTGCGAATCTATTTTCCATATATTCACTTAACAGCGTATTCTAACGATTGTTTCGTCATATCCTTTTGGGATCTATTTCTGACGAAGCTCACTTTCAATAAACAAAAAGATATTGCATTCAGTAACTTAGGTCAACTTCAATTTTTGATCATGAGAAATAGTACCACCATCGGCGGTATATTTCTGACATTAATTTACTATATATTACGCGTCAAAAATAAACATAAGCATTTGATAATATTGATTATTATAGTTGGAGATACCTCGCCGGTGGCGTCATATTTCTGATTATTCCCTTTTACAGAGCCATAATTTAACAATATATTGAACAAGCTATACTTTTCTTATATTTTGACTGGTAGAGCTAGTAATTGGCTTAAAAGTGTACTTGCTCAGGTTGTCAACAATATAGATTATACTGTTGAACTAGACGCGACACTGATGATGCTATGGTTATGTCATTAGATCACTTAAAAGTCATTAATACGCACCAACAAACTGATCTTAACCCCTTGTCGTTATCATTATGAGATAAAATTTCTTCTTACACGTATTCAAACACGGAAATTTTGCACGATATTAAGCACTAATGTTTGTGTTTATATGCTTCATAAACGACAACATTCATTATGATTAAACTTGTGCTAAAGCGCTGGATTAATTGATTTACTAAATCATTAGACTTACGCGCTTATTTTCAATACTATCAAACACTGTTTTTACATACAGTCAAAGGATTGATTAGTAATGAGAGATATTCCAGTTCCTATACCACCTCAATCAACCAAGATAATACCTAGATATCGTCTTTTTATTCGCGCACAAAATAAAGCGTATCAAACAGAAAAAACCTATGTTTTTTGGGTGAAGCGCTTTATTCGTTTTTTCAACAACACCCATCCTGACAAGTTAGACTCCGAGCAAATAAACCAGTTCTTAACTTTTTTAGTCATACAAGAAAACGTTGCAAAGAACACTCAAAAAACAGCATTAAATGCTTTAGTTCATTTTTATCAAAAATTCTTAAACCGTCCGCTTGATAACTTATCTTTTGAACGATCTAAAAAAACGGTCACACTTCCTGTTGTTTTCACGCACCAAGAAGCTAAAAGCGTCATCGCCACATTAAAGGAACCCTATAGGCTTATGGCTGATCTTTTGTATGGCTCTGGTCTGAGAATTTCCGAATGTGGTCGTTTACGTGTTAAAGATATTGATTTTGGCTTTAAAACAATTATTGTTAGAAATGGTAAAGGGGATAAAGATAGAACAACTTTACTTCCTAACAGTACGATCGATCGTTTAAAGCGCCAAATAGAACGCGTTATATTGCTGCACGAACAAGACCTTGCTAACAATTGTGGTGAGGTTTACCTACCCTATGCTTTGGAACGAAAATATAAACGAGCAAATCAACAGCTGTCTTGGCAATATTTATTCCCTGCTTCCCAGTGCTCAAAAGATCCTCGTTCAGACAAATATCGCCGTCACCATATTATGGACAGTACCGTACAAAAAAAGGTGGCAATAAGTATTCGTGAAGCATCTATCGTAAAACATGCTGGTTGCCATACATTTAGGCATAGCTTTGCGACGAGACTTTTACAAAAAGGCTATGATATTAGGACAATACAAAAATTATTAGGGCATGCTGATGTTAAAACAACGGAGATTTACACGCATGTGATTGGCCAGGGTGGTTACGGTGTAATTAGTCCGACTGACGATGATTAATACTTTAAACAATCAGGAGTAGTAAGGTGAAAACAAATTTGTATTGGGTTGAGTCTTTCGATCACGGTGAAGATTGGTTTGTAATTGCGTTAAATGCGAATGAGGCAAGGAATTTTTTTGCGCTTGAAATGGGTTACGATGTCATTGAAGATGAAATCACATCATTATTGGTGTGTCCTATGCCAGAAAACTTAGATTACTGTCCTCCGCAATTTGCTGATGCAGATATTATCAAACTATGCGGTGGCGATATGATCTTATATGAGGATGCAGATTTACTGGAGGTTGTCGACCAAGGAATTTTGGATACCCTTGGTGCACAAACAAGGATTGTGAAAATCGAGCACCAAATTTTTATTGAAGGTAACGTTGCCAGAGCAGCTCTTCAATCGATTAAACAGTAGGCGTGCCATATTAAACTTAAAAAATATCTAGATTTTCGCATACAACCGGTAACTCAGCGTGGTCTCAAATGACCAAGTATTTCGGGTTGAGTCAGCGGAAAATGGAGGAAATAATGCTGAGCGCCTAATCGCTTTTAGCGCAGCTCTTTTGAGTAATGAGGGGGCATTTGCATCAAGCACTGTTAAGTCTTCAATACTGCCATCACGATTAAGCGTGAACGCGACGCTAACATCGCCTTCTTGTCGCATTTTTTTAGCGCGCTTTGGGTAGTATTTGTTGCTTTCGATAAGGCTTAATATTTGGTCTTGGTATTGTGCTTCGGCGCTTTCAGTTTGTTGCTGTCGTTGTTGTCCAATGACTTGATCTTGAATTGCGAGCGCTTCTTTACTGAATTCTTGCTCTGGCTGAGCTTCTTGTTCTTCGGCTACTTGTTCTTCAGGTGGCTTTTCTTTCAATACTTCTTGTGGTGTCTCTGGATTAATTTCTATTTTTTGAAACTTTTCTTGCTCTTTAATTCGGACTCCTGTTGTATTGGTTACTAAAGCAGGCGATGCATTTTTAGTGGTCACTTTTTTGGGTTTGTTCACCACAACAGGTGCTTGTTTTTGCTTTTTAACTGGCTCGGTTTTTTTGATTACCGCTTTTGAGGCGGTCATGGTGACATTGATGGTGGTTGCAGCGGCAATGTGTTTTGGGTTTTCTGTTGCGACAAATAAATCAGCGACCACCATACTTGCGCCCCAAATAGACGCATGTAAAACAACTGATAGGATAATGGGCCATTGATAGGGTAGACGAGACATCATGCTTATTGCTTGCTTTACCGTTTTGTTAATTGACTAGTTTGTAAATTTACTACTTTAGGCTGACCAAGGGCGCGTGCTTTTGGAGCCATTGCTGTAATTGCGCTTGCGACACCATACCGCTATGCGCTTTGCGTTGATGGTCGGCGTCATAAAAATACGTGCGGGGTAGTTCGCCATACCAATTTGGGTCGATTTTATACCTTAATCGCTCGGGGAGCGAGTCTGAAAAAATCCAGCTGTCGATGGTTTGTAGTTGATGGTCGATTAATACCTGTTTAATTAAAGCGCTGTCATCAGGGCTATCGGTTGATATGAGTACGATATTGGTTTCTGTGAATTGGTTTTTCAAGGCCTGGTAGTACTCAAACTCTTTTAAACACGGCGGACAATCAATTGACCAGAGCACCATAATAAAGGCTTGCCCTGCTCGCTTTGTGGTTATTTGGTCAATACTGCTTGCTCTGAAAGCCTTTAGGTTTAGTGTTGAATGCTGGTTAGCGCTTATGTCTTTAATGCTCGCTTTGTTGTTGGTAATTCCATCGTTAGCAGTTTCATAAACAATAGCCGACGCATTTATAAGCGAACTCAGCCCAAATGCTAGGATCAACAGAAAAATGGTGCTGCTTGTTTTTTGTAATCTGTTCATTTTTCCGCCTGAATAGAAGGGGCTACCGGAATAATTTGATAGCCTTCGGATTGCGTATGCCATGTAGCAAATAACGCTGAGCCATCGCCCAGCCAGTCTGGATGGTCTGAGCCATTTAATGTGGTGGCGAGGGTTTCATCGGCTAACCAGCTTTTACCGCCATCGCTTGAGCGACGCATGAGCAAAATCATTGATTCGCCTTCGAAGCGTTTCCACATTAAATAAACAGCTTCGCCTTGAACATATACCTGAGGTCTCGACGCACCAGCTGATGAATCAATTGATGAGGTTAGCCCTATTTTATTTTTATTGAGATCAAACTGCCCGTACATTAAACCTTTGTGTGTTTCACCTTGAGTAAACCAAGTCATGTGCGCGATGTTATGGGTATCGATGGCTAAGTCAGGGCCATGATGTGGGCAGCCTTCAATTTGCCATTGATCGTTCGTGGCTCGCATAGGGGTTTTACGTTCTAATTCAGTTTGGCCATTTGCACTACTCGGGTCTAGATAGGCAATCGCATGGTCTCGTATATTACCGGTATATACTTGTCGCCATAAGGTAACAACTTTGCCTTGGTTATCGGTATCGATGGCGATGCGGCAGCACTCACAGCTATTATCTACCCGCTTTGAGTTGGGGAGAAAGCTCGCGCCTGAGTCTTTTGAAACGACATAGTAAAGTGAAGACCCATCGTAAGCCTGTTCAAGTGCTTCAGCCTTTGCTTTATCTCTTTTATCGATCCACACGATATAAAGGTGACCTTGGTCGTTGAGCTTCATGGCATCGAAGCGGTGGCTGATTAGTGCACGATCAGAATTAATGGTAACAGGCGCTTCGAAAGTTAAGCCTGCATCAAGTGAGCGTGAAAACCTTACATCACCTGAATAGCGGCCATTGGTTTTGTGTGTCCATGACACATACACTTCTTGGTTATGCCCTAACACGATTTTTGGTCGGTTTTCACCGTCGTCATACATCAGTTCGGGGGTGCGATTAATGGCGACAGGGGCATTGTACGTTGCACCTTGGTCGGTTGAAGTTGCTAGATAGATGTGTGAATTTTGGCTAAACACAACATATAGCATGCCATTGCGCTGCGCTGTTTGACTATAAACCGCCGTTGGTACTCGGCCACAATGTGGTGAAGGCAGTGCCTTCGCGTTTAGGCAAAATGGTACTAAGCTTGTCTTTGCGGCTGAATGCCCACCTTTCATATTCATGGCAGCACTACTTTCGACTGAAAGCAGTGTCGTGGTGAGGAGTATCAATAGATATTTGTTCATTGGAAGCTGTACTCTAAGCCTGCAAAGAATTGGCGTGGTGAGCCGGGTGTGTATTTTTCTTTGCCGTAGCTCAAACTTGCACTTTCTGCATAAATTTCATTCGTGAAGTTGTTAATTTTGGCATTCACCTTCAGCTGCTTACTTATCTGATAATGCACCTTCAAATGCCCGACATTGTAGCCGTCGTACTTTTTGGTATTTTGATTATCTAGCCAGTATTCACCAATATGCTCCAACTCAACAATTGCTTGTAGGCCTTTTACATTTGTCGGACTAAAGATAAACCTGAGGTTTGCGAGGTCATTTGGCGCAGCGGCCTGTTCATTATCGCCATACTCTTCGTCATTTACATAGTCATGCTCTGAATAGCTGTAGGCAAGGCGTGTAGAAAACTGTTCGTTAATTTTGGTTAGCCAGGTTAATTCAACGCCTTTATGTTGTGTTTCACCGCCATTTTCATAATATCGGTCGCCGTCAGTATTTTCTCGCTGGGTAAATGTATCATCGATCGTCATAAAATATATGGCGGCATCTAATCGGTGGTTGTCTGACGACAGTTTGTAGCCGACTTCAAAGGTATCGCTCACTTCGGGGTCTAGGTCAAAGTCTATGTTGTTTGTTTTAAGCGAATAAAGACGGGTGGCTTGGGGTATTCGAAAACCATTGGCAAACCGGGCATAAATATTATGCTGTTGATCAAGGTGGTAAGTCGCGCTTAACTTAGGGCTCAAGTGGTCGAAACTTGGGTCATTATTACTGCTAGGTCTTGAGTAATTAGAATTTTCATATTGCCCGTCATCGAGGTTGTTATCGTAGTCATATTTACTGGTGTCGTATCGTAACCCACCGCTTAGTTGTAGTTTGTCAGACACGTCGAATTCGGTTCGCACATAAGGGGATACGGCAAAATAGTCTACGTCGTAGTCATAAATATCACCGGCGGGTACGGCTGAACCAAACCCACTGGGCACATAATCAAATAGTTGTTGGTAGGTTCGGTTTGCTTTGGTTGCTTCTACATCGGTGCCCAACGTCCAGCGCATTGTATCTTGGTCAATATCTGCTTTAAACATCACCCCAAGTGTACTTGTTTTAGTATCATTTTTAGGCAGGTTTTTTTCCCACGTTGCCGTGTATTGATTACGATTATGGCGAAGGTAACCAATGGTATTAAACTCGACATTGTCATTTAAATAGTGTGTCCATTCGGTACTAATACGTGCAAAGTCAAACTTACGTTGTATTTCTAGGCCAGAATCAAGCGCTGCTTGAATATCACCGACTGACTTTGGGTTATCTTCTAGTTCATCTAGCCCTATCAGGCTGCCTGCCATATCAGCTTCTGATGAGTTAAGCGATATAATCGTTTTAAAGGCATTGCGATCATCTAATGCCGTAAAATGTGTCACATTGGCTTCGGTTCGTTTTGACCGCGAATGGTCACGCCAGCCATCGCTTTCACTCTGCGATATAGCAATACCTATACTGGAATCGTTTTCATATTGATGACCTGCCGATAACCCTAATTTATAAAAGCCGTCACTTCCAATATTTGAGTTGATGGTATAGCTCTGATGCTCCGAAGGGTCTTTTGATATGACATTGATAGTGCCTGCCACGGCATCTGAGCCATAAAGCGCAGTACCCGCCCCTTTCAGTACTTCAGCAGAACCAGCTGATGTAAAGTTGGTATAGGCTAAACCGTTGTGATTAAAAAAACCGGATGATTGAACAGGTATACCATCTTGTAAGAATAAATAGTATGAGCCGGTATTGAGCGGCATTCTAATACTCGTCATATGTCCTAAGGATGAACCTGTTTGCGTTACACGCACGCCTGAAACAGCATTCACCAGGTCTTTTTGGTAATTTGGTTGATCAAGTGCAATAGTTTGTTGGTCAATCACACTAATACTGGCAGGCACCTCTAAGGTGGCTTCTTCATCTCTGTTTGCGGTCACACTAATAGTATCGAGTTGCTCGGCAGTATGGTGTTGTTTTACGTCCTTGTTTTTCTCAGTATTAGAACTTGAATTGTTTGTGGTGTCGGCTTGAACATTTATGGCGGGTACAAAAAGTAAACTAAAACCTAAAAATCCGTATTTTATTTTTTTCACTACTTAAACCTTTTGACTAGTTAACTGTTTATCTAGAGAGGCCAAAAAGTTTATAGCGGCATTAATGTGAGGAGAAGTGGCATATTGTCGCAGTAGGGCTTTTATGAGAACTTAACGTGGATGCTTAATTTAACTATTAAGCACCCAACACAGCCACATAAGCCTTAATAATTAGCGCGTACCTTTACATGCTTATGATTCAAGCATACCTATTTTTTTAAGCGCTTGATGCATTACCTTATGAAATAAGTCAGGCGATAAACGCTTCATGTGGTATTGAATACGCGCATCTTTATGGGTAATTAATAGGAACTCTTTCTTCTCAACACCACGATAAACATGCTCAGCCACATCTTCTGCAGTAACGCCGGACTTTCTCATCAGCTTGGTGACTAAAGCTTTTGAATCTTCTTTGTTCATTGACTCAAGTAAATTGGTGGCAAAAAATGCAGGACACACCACACTAACATCGATCTTTTTGCTTTGAAGTTCGTGGCGTAGCGATTCACTCAATGAAATCACGCCTGCCTTTGCCACATTATAAGTCACCATTCCGGGGGCTGACGCGATACCTGCAAAGGAGGCTACATTGACGATATGACCACAGCCTTGTTGCTCAAGCATCGGGGTAAACGTTTTGCAGCCACGAACGACGCCCATTAGGTTAATATCGAGTAATCGTTGCCATTCACTATAACTACTTTCATCCAGGGTGCCTGCACTACTAATGCCGGCATTATTCACCAGAATATCAACGCCACCCCATTCAGACTCAAGTTGCTCGGCTAAAAATTCAAAGTCATCTTCTTTAGAAATATCACATTCTACAATCATCACTTTAGCACCCAAGTGACTCACTTCACTCGCCACTTCATGGGCGCGTTCCATATGAATATCTGCAATACAAATATCCCAGCCTTCACGCGCAAAACGCATGGCAATAGCACGCCCAAGCCCACTGGCTGCACCCGTGATGGCGATTCTTTTTTTAGTAAAACGCTTCATCCCCTTGCTGAATATCATTATTTAATCACCTCTTTCGTAAAGGCTGACCTTATTCGTTCTACGCGCTGACGGTTTTTTCCTAAATCTGAATAACCTAGACGTGAGGCGGAACGTACATGGATCGTTTTATTTTGATCATCTAAATAAAACTCAAGGTCATCGACAAAGCCTAACAAAGGTGTTTTACACTCAATGTGCATATAAATGTCGCTCACTTCAGTCTGACTTACGCCTTTCTGAGCGCTCATAATGTTTGTTAATGCCGTCCATGCATTGGATGAACTTCCTGTAAAGGTAAATGGGGCAATATTTGCTTTACCCAAGGCTTGACTTGAAACACAGTTTGGGCTTTTTGGCGATGCGGCCAATTGCCCTTGTTTATGACCCAAGTATGGTGGTTTTTTACCCGCTAGAAATGACATATTTTTTCCTTTATACAACGATTAACAACTTAAACAGTGATGAGCCTTGCGATGCGTTCGCCATGAAGACTAGCTACTCTCTCACATTGTGCTTTGTTCTTTAATTGTCTCATATGACATAATATATGCGATTAGAGCCACTGCTTTCTTATTTTGTAAGTTTTATTGGAGCACCCATGCACCACGTAACCGTTTTAGGGTTTGATTCCGCGTTCTCCTCTGCCATTACAGGTATTTCAGACCTACTAAGCACCGCCGGTATCACTTGGAATTATATTCATGGCAAACAAATGGAACAAAAATTTAAGGTTGAAGTCGCTACTTTGGATGGTACGCCTGTGCGCTGTGCCAATGACATTGAAATAAAAGCGCATAAGGCTTTACACGAAATAGAAAAGACGGATGTGTTGTTAATACCTACCATTGGGGGCAACATTCTACAAACACTTAACAAAAACCAAGCATTATTACCTTGGATCAAGCAACAGCATGCATTAGGCGCTGATATTGCCAGTAACTGTACGGGCGCATTTTTACTCGCGGAATCAGGGCTTTTAAACAATAAAAAAGCGACCACTCACTGGGGGTTCATCGAGGCGTTTCAACAACGTTTTCCTCAAGTAGACTTACAACCCGACCAGCTCATTACGGCAGATGGTTCACTTTTTTGTTCTGGCGGTGGGATGGCATGGTTTGATATGGCGCTGTTTATGATCGAACGATACTGCGGTTATGATGTGGCCATGGCTAGCTCTAAGGCCTACGTCATTGATATTGGTCGCGGCAGTCAATCTGCCTACAGCAGTATTCCCGGTAAACGCTATCACCAAGATGAGAGCATACTTTTACTGCAAGAATGGTTAGATAAACATTACCATGAAGCGATTGATATCGATTTACTTGCAACCTTGGCGAATATGACAGGACGAACCTTAAAGCGACGATTTAAGCAGGCAACGGGCGATAGTCCTATCAATTACTTGCAACGCTTACGTATTGAAGCAGCCAAAAAGCGATTAGAAAGCGGGCGTGATAGCGTTGAATCGATCACACATCATGTTGGTTACGAAGATGTGTCGTCATTTATTCGTTTATTTAAAAAGCACACCGGGCAGTCACCCAGTGTATATCGCGCTCGGTTTTCACGTTAACGCTTCATTATGCTGCTGGGCTTAAGTAGAAGTAGCCGAGGCTTCTTGCGTTCCTTGAGTGTTGTTGTCGCCTTGCAAAACTTGTTCAACGGTCATCATTACAAGGTCAAACATCTATAACAACCTTTAGATGGCTCACATAACTTACCTCAGCATACCTAGTCAAAAATTGTATGATTTAGCAGTTTTGCACAATTTTGCACAATTTTTGTACACAGTTCACCCTTCCAATATTTCTTATGTGGCGATATAGAGTATTTACTCTATAATTAGCGCTTGGTTAATTTTGCGATAAAAATAATTAAATGAAAAATCATAATATGATGACAAACGCTTACAGTCCGCTTCTATACATATGGGAGAAAAGGACATTATTTATCGGTTCTTTGGAAGAACCTTTAGATATATCGACTGGCGCGTCAACTTTGTTGCTAGGCCTAGATAAGCCCATTCGCTTTATCACAAATGAAATGCACACATCGATTGAGTGTCGTAGCTTATTAATTCCCGCCGGTACAGATGTCGTGATTGATACGCAGGGTGCCATTATTGCAAACTGCACACTTGAACCTTTAGGAAAAGACCTGCATGTTCTTTCAAGGTTAATGCTAAATAGTGCAGGCAACATAGGTTATGATTTGAAAAGTGAGCAGATGCTAACTGATACCTTTTGGGGCGTTTGCTGCTCCCCTTTAGATACTGACGAAATTAATAAATCGCTTGATAATATTTTGAGCCTAAAAACACAGCATTTACAAGACGGCCAACTTCTTCATGCAGTTGATCCGCGTATTGAGCATGTGATTACCTTGATACAAAATACGTCAAACCTAAACCTGTCATTGTCGCAACTTGCTGAACAAGTGAACCTTTCACCCTCTCGATTAACGCAATTATTCAAAAAACAAACAGGTTTGCCACTTCGACGCTACCGCCTGTGGCACCGTTTGTATATGACTGCTTTTAAGATAGGTCAGAACAAGAGTTTAACCGAAGCCGCGTTTGAAGCAGGTTTTAATGACTCCCCTCACTTTAATCGCACTTTTAGATCGATGCTTGGGGTATCGCCGAGCTGCGTTTTGTCTCAAACGCTTCAAGTTATTATTCCTGACATCATTCAGGATAAGCCTCGCGCTAATAATCAAGCACCCTGCCTAAACGCGATAACAAAAGCCGTTGTTCGAGTTGCTTGATTAATCAATTTTCGCTCCATGTTAGGGGGGTATACCTTAGTTTATTTCCATCATATTGGGATGTTCTCGTTCATCACCAACAATGTAAGAAACCGCTGTTTGAGTTGTTTTATTAAACAATCAAACAGCGGTTTTGACTTCACATATTAAGTTTAAATATACATCTCACACTGATAAAACTACAGCCCCATACCTCTAAAACGATCCGCATGGTTTTTATAAAGTGTTTTAGGGTTGGTTTCTAACAAGTTATGTAAACCAAATAACATGTTGGTTGCATCTAAGTGATTCATTGCATAGTCATCACGAATATTTTCACCCCAATGCTGTGAACATTTAGCCACTAAGCCATCACTCGCTTCACCATTGAAATAACCGAGTTGATCAAACAAGGCCATTAACGGGTCACTCACATCAAGTATGTTGGTAAAAGTACCTGTACTACCCCACGAGTAATAGTGAACACCATTTACTAGGTTTGCGCCGTTACCACAATATGATGTGGGCTCACCGTCAGGAAAGTCTTCGCTAAAGGCTAATGCGCCTTCAGTTGACATGAATTTGATAGACTCTAAAGCATCGTTCGAATATTCAGGGTTACCTGCGAGCGCATCCAGCACGTTACCCGTTAAATTAATTAGGTCTTCACCAATACCTTCTAACGGACCACCTATAATATTTTCAACACCCCAGTCAGCAAAACCAGAACCATAGTTAATACCGTTAATTGAAGTCACGGATGAAACCAGCTCAGGACTAACACCTGCTACATAACGTGAAGTAGGTGACCCAAGACTGTGTCCAACTAAATGAACTTTTGAAGCACCTGTTTCTGGCAGTACAACATTTTCAATATAGTCTAACAACTGTTCGCCACGCATCGGCGCAGTATCCCATGCCGTTACATTAGGCGTATACACGACCGCATTACCATCACGGAGTGCCGCTGGGATATTCTGAAAATATTCTACAAGACCTAATATTTTATCAAAACCCGATACACCATGAACCAATACAATTGGGTACTGTGTGTTGTAACGATTTTGGTAATTAACGTTGTCTACCTTAGCTTTCTCAACCAGATAACCCGCATAGTTGGCACTATATTTTGCCTTACAAATAGCTTGATACCATTTGCAATCATATGAAGGAGCTGAAGGTGTAGCCTGAGGCGCCACATAATTAGAATGTGGATTAGCTTGAGTAACTGAACTGATAGACATAGCACTTATAGACAAAGCTACCGTACCTGCCGCCGAGATGAGTGATTTCGTATTAATCATGTTGTTTATCCTATTATTTTTGTATTGATAGACCGTGATTGAAGTATATTCAACACATTCAAATTAAAATAAAAAGAATAGCTAACACTTGTACGTTCTGATGATATGACGTTTTAATCATTAATTTTCAAGACCACGTCACTAAACCGCACAAAAAACAGACAATTCACGTTTGTTTTCTAATACAGTAATAAAAAGATTATTCATTCGTTTTGTACTGAATTGATAGATACTTGTGGATGGCCTCAAACATCACTGTCAAACTCAAAACTAATAAATACACAGCTAAACATTTAAATAATAATAAATCGAAATCCTTTGGTACCTGTATGAACACAAAAAAAACGATAAGCACGCTTTCCTTCATTAGTTTATGTTTACTGGCTACTTTATTTTTTTATGGTCCACAAAATACAAACACTTTACCTGAAAATAACGATGAAGATGACCAGCCCTCATTCATTCAAACAACCCCTAGTGAAATATATACAACGTTCACAGCAGAAAGATCTGCACAACAAAAGCTAAAACTACTTGTCAGCGAAGTAGCTTATGACGACTACAAGTCTTCTTTAGGGCCACTACCTAAATCTCTGAGAGGCACCCGCATCCCAGCCGCTTTCACTCTAGATGCCGAGGGCCACTTAACCATTACCCCTTCCATAAAATCGGTGATTGAATATTTTTTATCTGCCACGGGGGAGGAGTCGCTGGAAACAATTATCGCCCGCATTGAAGAATTCATATCAAGTCAATTGGAGGAGCCTGCCCGATCTGAAGCCCTAGATGTTGTTGCTCAGTATATTGGCTATAAAGAAGCACTAATCACTCTCGAAAGCGACCTTGCTGAGAATACAAAGCTCTCAGGCCAAAATAGTGACTACTTAACCATGTTTCAATATCGTCGCGAAGCACGCATGAACAATCTTAGCCCTGAAATTTACGATGCTTTTTTTGCTGATGAAGATAAAGCAGACAGCTACACCTCCAGCTTATTAGAGATTGGTAAAAACAAGGATTTAACCGATGAAGAAAGAGATGCGCAGTATTTAGCCGCCGAGCAATTACTCCCCAAGCAAGAGCAAGCAATAAAACAAGCTGAGCGAACACGTGAAACACTGAAAGTAAATATTCAAACAGCAAGAGACGAAGGCGCAAATGATGAAAATATATTTCAAATGCGTGCAGATGTTTATGGCTATGATGCCGCTGAGCGTTTTGCTACTGCGGATAAAAAGAAGGCGGAATGGAATTCGCGCTTTGAACAATATCGCCAAAAAAGGCAACAAATATTAAATAATGAAGGGCTTTCTGACACAGACAAAACAAATGAGATCGATACTTTACAAGGTAAAGTTTTTAGTCAAACTGAACAAAGGCGACTCACTACCTTAGACCAGTTAGCCGATAAAAAAGCCCAGTTATAACCCATTAGGCTGACTCAAATGCAGAACCCTGAAATTACGAACTTAAGTTATGCTGCTCAACTTTTTTTATGGAAAAAGCGCACCTTATATATCGGTAAGTTTAAAGAGCCTTTGAACCTTTCACAAGGTGCAGCAACTCTTAGTATTTCTCTGGGCGAACCTTGCTCTTTTATCACCAAAGACATGTCAGCACCTATTTACACTAAAAGCCTCATCATACCCGCTGGATTAGCTGTCACGGTTGACACTAAAGGCTCACTATTTGCTAATTGCCATCTCGATGTATTAGGTCGAGACTTCTTTTATTTATATGCGCAAGCTCAAAATACTTCTGGAAAAATTGGTTATGGCTTAGAACATGAGTCCGACTTAATCAGCGGTTTAACGCATATGTTCAACACTGAAATGAATTCTGAAAATGCTTTTGATTATTTAGAAAAAAAACTCGAAAACTCAAACGCCCACCCTTCGGGGTCTTTTCCTGTTGACGCCCGAATTGAGAAAATCATTGATCTTGTTCAAGCGACGGTAAATGACTCAATTACAGGCGAAGAGCTTGCTGAATCAGTCAGTTTATCGATCCCTCGCTTAGCGCAGCTCTTTAAAAAACAAACGGGAATTCCGATTAGGCGCTATCGATTATGGCACCGTTTGTACCTCACTGCTCAAAATGTTGGACGGGGTAAAAATCTGACGGAAGCAGCAATCGATGCAGGCTTTACTGACTCCCCACACTTTGCGCATACCTTCCGAGCAATGTTAGGTATGAGACCTTCGTATATTTTGTCTCAAGTAAACAAAACACGCATTACATTATGAAAAGCTAAAAAAAAGGAGGCATCCTGAAACCTCCGAATAAAACCACTAAACTGGATTGTATTTATTATTTAAAACGCAAACCCACTTCGTATGGCTAAGACAATAAGATATCAAACAACATACTACTGCGGCTTGTACTAAATGATAACTCTGTTTTTTTACTAAAATAAAACAAATAGTTGAAGTAAAAAAACCACCTTTAAAGGTGGTTTTTTAAAATATTCAGCAAATTCAAGATGCTATTTAAGATTCATCACTACAATTTTATCTACAAGCCCATTCCTCTAAAACGGTCTGCATGATTTTTGTATAGCGTTTTAGGATTTGTTTCTAACAAGTTATGCAAAGCAAACAGCATATTCGTTGCATCTAAATGGTTCATCCAATAGTCATCACGGATATTTTCACCCCAATGCTGTGAACATTTAGCCACTAAACCATCACTCGCTTCCCCGTTGTAATAACCTAACTGATCAAACAGCGCCATTAGCGGATCACTGACATCTACAGCATTCGTTAATGTTCCAGTGCTGCCCCATGAATAATAATGAACCCCATTGACTAAGTTGGCACCATCACCACAATAGGCAGTTGGCTCACCATCAGGAAAGTCTTCACTAAAGGCTAATGCACCTTCAGTCGACATAAACTTAATAGTCTCTAGCGCATCGTTTGCGTATTCAGGATTACCCGCCAACGCATCAATAACATTACCGGTTAAGTTAATCAGATCTTCTGCTATCCCCTCTAAAGGACCCCCTACAATATTCTCAATCCCCCAATCAGCAAAACCAGAACCGTAGTTAATACCATTAATTGAAGTAACCGATGAAACCAGTTCAGGACTAACACCCGCCACATAACGTGAAGTAGGTGAACCAAGACTATGCCCGACTAAATGTACTTTTGAGGCCCCAGTTTCGGGTAAAACAACATTTTCAATATAATCTAACAACTGTTCACCTCGTGCTTGCGCGGTATCCCATGCCGTAACATTAGGCGTATAAACGACGGCATTACCACCACGAAGCGCTGCTGGTATATTCTGAAAATATTCAACCACACCAATTATCTTGTCAAAACCTGAAACACCATGAACCAATACAATGGGGTACTGGGTGTTGTATCGATTCGCATAGTTAGTTGCTTCGACCTGCGCTTTTTCAATCAAGTATTGCGCATAATTTATATCATATGCTGCAATGCAAACTGCTTGATACCATTTACAATTATATGCGGGTGCTGAGGGTAGATCGATGGGCGCAACGTAATTTGAGTGCGACTCGGCCTGAGCCATTGAGCTTACTGATAACGCTATTGAACCTGCGAGTGAAAGTAGTGCCTTTTTATTCGTTATTAAATTGTTCATCATATATCCTATTATTTTTGTATTTGTTTGTTGTGGCTGAATAACACCCAACACAATCACAATAAAATAAGACGCTAAAGGTACACTTGTACGTTTTGATAAGAGGTTTCATTAAACTAAGTTAATTTGAACCAGCTCACATAATTTCTCCTATTTAAACCCAACAACTTCCTCATACCGAACATTTGAAAATTTTGATAATGAGTATTCATCGGTAAAATATCTCGGATGCGTCAGCGGCGCGCGCTGCATGGGCATCGTTACTCGCGCAAGGGCTATATTTTTCAACAAGTAAGGGCCATCTACATTAGAATCATGCATCATCAAACCATAAAATTTGAATGGGACCCATGACTTCCCTTTATCCAAGTTCAAGGTCATTTGGTTACCGCCTATCGGGTCGCCTAACTCCGTGTATAAAGAGGCCTGAAAGTAAAAGCGGTCTGCACTGCTTACATCAACCTCCGCCTCAACCATCAAATCTCCTCCTGATGTTATGGCATCGCGATAATTTCCGGTAAATTTTGCTTCAGGGTCTGCTAATACAAAGGCAACCGAATCTAGTAATTCACTTGCATCACTCACAATTAAAACTTTATAGATGCCAGCTAACAGCGCCTGTTCATTCATTTCATCGGCAATAAAGCTTGATTCGTAAATAGCATCTTTGTTTTGGTCTTGAAAATCCAACATCTGAATACTTTGTGTTTCGTCAAAAATTAACTGTGCGGTAATATTACTCGGAATACGCGTACCTTTTTCATCGCTTATGTACGCACTAACGGTGACACGGTCGCCTCGCAAGTAATATTTTTTATCACTCCAAATTGTTAATGCACTCGTTTTATCATCAGAAACTGTTGTTCGCTCATCAATGGCATAATTTTTAACTAAAGGGTCACTGTCTACCTCTAAAATACGCTGATTATTACCTGGGTAGCGCTTAAATTCATCGTGATCTTTCAACATCGCGCGATGCATATCCGTTTGATCTTGCAAAGCTCGAATTCGCTCGATCGTACTTAACGATGCATTAGGCTCAGAAAGTTTAGTATGAACAGTATTTTTTTTAGCTGCTTGAGGTAGTGCAATCATGGCAGGCGGCAATAACTTAGTTTGCTGATTCACTGCAGCAACAGCGTGTGCATTATTGGTAGCGGAACTCCCCTCTTGGCTCGCAACGAGACCAAAATACAAAACAGGCGCTAAAACAAGCACAATGATTAAAGATATTTTATTACGCGACATATACTTAAGCCTCAAACTCAGGAAGCGCTTTCCTGGTGTTATTTCTAAACCGGATTATATTGCTATTGTGCAGGCCAGTTTCTCTGGCCTGCAACGCTCAACTAACTAGTTAATACAATCATTTATACGTTTTGCCATGTTTCCACCTGAACCACAATTGATACCATTTTCAATTGACGTTGAGCTCGGTGAACTAATGCCTGCATTACGCTCAGCATCATGGTCAGTATAAACACTGGCTAGGTTATACGTACGTGCGGTACCTTTATTCGCATTATTGCAACGGAAAGTTGGGCTGCCATAATTAATGCCGAAGAATGATTTATAGCTATTCAAATCACTCTCAATACTTCGCTTACCCGAACCCGCACAACTCATCTGAGAGGCTAGATTGAGGAAACCATCATCCTCCCCCGTTAAGAGCCCTGAAGTAATACCTGCGAAACCAGGAAAGCCTTTATAACCACCCAATACATAAAAAGGTGCACCTAAGTTAGTACCAATATAACTTTTAGCGGCATACGCATCATTCGTCTGTAACCATTTAACACTATCATTACAGTCTCGGCCCATAAACGTCGCAATGATTGCATCAGTCCAGCTACCATTACAAACACGGTCAGCACCTTCTGTTCCGGTAATCGCACCACCCACCGATAAGATGCCATTAATACCATTCATCGCTGAATCGTAGTCTACCGTCACCGATGAACTCTCACCAAAAGCGGTATTATAATAAGGTGAACCTGATACGGCATTTCCGGCGATCCACATCATTTCTGCACCACCTTGGCTGTGGCTAACGACCCAAAAATCGTCATTAGCACTACATTGAGTACCCCCGATATCATGCGTTAAACCATCGCCATTACCCGCTTTGATAGAGATGATCTGACGCGTAATCTCACCAGCAGTTTCATCACGCCAATATGGGTAACCACCTTCATCGGTTGAGTTATAACCAACAATCGCAAAGTTATCGCCTGCGCCAAGTAAGTCATCCATGAAGTCACTACCGTTATACTGGCTGAATTCTGCATCTCGCCAATTTTTACGCCCCTCACTACGAATATCACCTTGTACACCATGACCATGCACCATAATGTAACAGTTATCGGCAGCCATTGTTTGGTTAGAACCAAGGAGTAATCCTAAAGAAATTGCACCATATGCGAGTAAAGATTTTTTATTATTTATCATCATCAGACCTATGTTATTAGTTTTATTATTTACACTTTGTCTAATCCTTTCGAGTACAGCTCCCATGTGTATTAATATATTGCACTTACCATGCACAAATATTATTACTGAGAATTCATAGGCTATCCATGACCATTATGGCCAGTCATTTAGCATTTAAGGCACATTAAGCACAACAAAAACGACTAACGAATAACGCGCCAGTCACTAAATGATACAGCTACTTATAATGTTTGGGAGAAACGCCATACCAACGCTTGAAGGCTCTACTGAAACTGGAAGCATCGCTATAACCGAGCTTTTCAGCCAGCTCTTCAATCGATATTTCAGGGTTTTTAATTTGAGATAATGCGACTCTTTTACGCTCACTCTCAAGCAACATTTTATAAGATGTATTGTTATCTTGAAGCTGCCGCCTTAATGTTCGGGGAGAAATGCATAACTCATTAGCTAACAAGTCGAGTGATAATTCAGAAAATATTTGCCGGTGAATCATGAATCTCACTCGATCCAAAACTGTATTATCAGGGTTAATTTCAGTTACTCTGGCCTGGCAAATTTGCTCATTATGTTGAGCGGAATCTTTATTCGAAAAAATAAGTGATTGTGATAGTAGTTTTTTCGACAATATCATCTGATTAGTTGTTTGATTAAATTCAATGGGGACCGAGAAAAATGCATCAAACGCTTCTCGCGACATTGGCTCTGGATAACTCAATTTAATCCTAGCATTAATACCATTTAGACCCAGATCAATACCGCCTAAAAAAAAGCGTCCTAATGAGTAAATAACCGAGCAGGTATACTCTATAAAATAAGGCAGAGACTCCCCTAACTCAAAATGAGGCGTTAGGGTTAATACGCCATCACCTTTCTCATTTAATTCAAAGTCAAACAATAATATTTGTGTAAATAGAGGCTGATAACGCGTTAGCAGTTCCATCGCTTGCCCTACATTCTCACTACTCATAATACGTGCAGCTAGCAGGCCATCATGATGTAGAAAGCTCTGTTCCCCTAAACGTAGCGCAAAAATTAAATCCTGCGATAAGTTTCGTGCATTGATTATTAATTGCTGATATTGCTCAAAAGAAATCGTCTTATCGGTTGCAGTAAAGTCTTGCAAGTTAATAGAGGTATCCGCCAATAAAGCATTTAAATTCACTTTATTCATGACCAAAATTTTAATCAATGGTTTAATACGTGCGATAGGGATATATACTTGACTGACACACTTAGACTTCGGCGAAAAAGAAATATCAGTAGCGTAGTTTTTTGGCAGCATAAAATGCTCTCTATTTTTATTATTGTTCTATTTACAACATATTTTGTATTAACAAGAAGATTACGCCTTTAATATTCCATTTAAAAGCAATTACTGCACATTTTTTAAACAAAACGATCCGCACCATTACATGAAGAGCCTAAATAAAAATTGCAATAAAAGCCCTAAAGCATGCTATTTAAACGACAAAAATCTTATCAAAGATGAGTCACAACTCGCAGCACTTGAGGCACTCGAGCACATTTATCAAGCATTTAAGCAAAAAAGTTTTATAAAGCAGAACATTAAAGGCGCTTATCTTTGGGGAAAAGTAGGCAGAGGAAAAACCTGCCTAATGGATATTTTTTATCATTCAATGAATTCAGATAATGTTTTACGCTTACATTTTCATCACTTCATGAAAACAATTCATCAACAATTGCGTGACTATTCTGGCCATGCTGACCCGCTTAAACTGATCGCAAAAAATTTAAGTAAAAAATACAAAATCTTATGTTTTGATGAATTATTTGTTTCTGATATTGGCGATGCAATGCTACTTGGCAAATTGCTTCAATATTTATTTGAGCTTAAGGTAACACTCATTGCCACTAGCAACATCGCCGCAGAAGACTTATATAGAAATGGTTTACAGCGCGAGCGATTTTTACCCGCCATTAAGTCAATTGTACTCAACACCCACAACATTAACCTGAACGGGCTGAATGACCACCGTGAACGCACCTTACAAATACAGCCCATTTATTTTTTACATACTAAATTGGTGAACCAAAATCTATATTTATTGGAACGTTTCCAACTACATTCAACTTTAGTAGAGCCATATTTATCGACGTCACCCATGTATAAACCAATGTACGAAACCATTTTAGACCGTGACATCGCCTGTATCGCTCGCAATCAAAAAACTATATGTTTCGAGTTTTCTGAACTTTGTGAAGGTCCAAGAAGCCATCTTGATTACATTGAGCTTGCTAGCCGGTATCAAACTATTCTATTGTTTAATATTCCGGCCTTAAGTGGACAAAGCTTTGAAAGAATTAAGGCACGGGGCACTGAAGATGGCTGTATTGGTTCAGGATTAGTAGGCGAACGTGAAGTTGTACTGGCGAATATGGATGATGCAACTAGGCGTTTTATTTCTTTAGTTGATGAGCTTTATGATCAAAAAAATGCATTATTCTTAAGTAGCTCAACCCCTTTAGAAGATTTGTATACAGACGGTAGCTTAACGTTTGAGTTTCAACGTACCCGCAGTCGATTAATTGAAATGGCTTCAACTGAATACCTGCAGTTGTCTACATCGATGCATTGAACTATTGCTGAGATATAAAGTCAGATAACCCAATTAATGACATAAATAAACAGATTTTAAAAAGTGAGCTATTCAATGAGCACCCATCAATTCAAGACCAATACTATTCATGGTGCTGGTCTAGGTTTAAGATCTAGCCATTATCAAGAGGTGTTTAATACAAAGCCAGATATCCCCTGGTTTGAATTGCTCAGTGATAACTACATGGCTGACGGTGGTTTACCCATATTACGTGCTGAAAAAATTCGTGAAGATTATCCGATCACATTACACGGCGTAGGCATGTCATTAGCCTCAGCAGATCCATTAGACATGGATTACTTGGCTCGGCTAAAAGCACTCATCAACCGGCTCGAACCTGTATATGTTTCTGACCACTTAGCTTGGGTATCTGTAAATCAAAAACATACTCACGACCTACTTCCATTTCCTTATACTGAGTTCACCTTAAAACATATTTCCGACAGGATAAACCAAGTACAAGATTTTCTTGGTCGCGAAATTTTGGTTGAAAACCCCTCCTCTTATTTAGACTTTCACGCGACAGAAATGACTGAATGGGAGTTTATATCAAACATTAGTCAGCAGAGTGATTGCAATTTATTACTCGACATCAATAATATTTATGTTAGCGCGATAAATCATGGTTTTGACCCTTATGAATACCTAAATGCTATACCGAAAAATAGGGTAAAAGAGATTCATCTCGCGGGTTATGAACAAATGAAGGGTTACTTATTCGATACGCATGGTTATCCAATACATCCGCCAGTTTGGAATTTATACAAGGCAGCCCTAATGCGATTTGGAGCGATCCCTACATTGATCGAGTGGGACACTGACATTCCAGACTTTGAAATACTCAAAGCGGAAGCACTAAAGGCCGAAAAGCTAATACAGGAGCTGACATAGTGGGAAGTAAAAAAGTTCACTCGATTGAAGACTTAAAACAACTTCAAGAAGCATTTTATGACGGTATTTTTGACCCAAACGAAAACAACATCAATCATGCTTCTGCTTATATTTTAAACACTGCACAACTTTTAGAAGCCGATCGTTTATCGATTTATAGAGGCAGTATTTTAGGCGGCATTACGGCTGCCCTCATTAATATTTACCCTGTTTGCGTTAAACTCGTGGGTGAAAAATACTTTACACATATGGTGGCAGGTTATCTAAAAAATCATCCTTCAAACTCACCCGACATTGGCCATTATGGTGAATACCTACCTACCTACATTGCTGATTTCGAACCAGTCAAAGCACTCACTTATCTGGCAGATGTAGCACAACTCGAGTGGTTATGGCATAAAGCTTTCAATGCAAGCAACGATTCTTTTACATCACAAAACTGCAAGCCTTTAACTGAGCTACAAAACATACAAGCGCATGAATTACCCTCGATTGAGTTCTGCCCTGTAAGCTCGGCACATTTACTATCATCTCCCTACCCGGTCCATAAAATTTGGCAGACAAACCAAGCTGACTTTAATGGCGAAAGCTCGGTTAATTTAGAGGATGGCGACGTCAATTTAGTCATTTGGCGAAATACTGAATTAGCTATGCGTATCGATGAAATAAGCGAAGATGAAACCACCTTTCTTTCGGCAGTTCTCAATAACGCCTCATTTGGTGATATTGCCGAACTAACGTTCAGTCAAAGCTTAGATCTTATTGTACAACGCTGTATTCAGACGGGAATTATTATTGGATTTAAATAGAATTCAATCACACCTTCGAAATCTGATACCGCTTAGCAAATAAAGCACTATATTAAGAAATTAGTTTCAACTTATATATAACTCACTCATATTAATGACAATAGTTGAATTTCACCCATTCTATTCTACGCTTAAGCTTACGCTGGTTAACTAAAAAGAGTGTACAAGCATGGCAATGCCGGTGTCATGCGGCAACATGCTTACCCTGATTTTGACCCTAACAACTATAAAAATTCAAAGCACTACAATCGTTAGCCGCGAGCCGACACCTTACATCTCCAGCTCGCGTTAGGCTTTATGATTTCTTAACAAAACACGTCAAAATGACAATACGCGTACCATTTACACGCCCTTCTATGTGCTCGGGGTTATCCGTTAATGATATCCCTCTCACTGCTGTGCCTTGTTTTGCGACAAAACTTGTACCCTTAACCTTCAGGTCCTTGATAATAGTCACCGTATCACCTGCCTGAAGTGTTGCGCCATTACTGTCTTTAGTGGGGGTATTATTTCGCTCACTTTCGTCTTGCGCGCCTGCTTCAGCCCAAGCTAATAACGACTCATCAAGATATAACATTTCGAACAAGTCTTGCGCCCAACTCTCAGCTTCAAGCCTCTTAAGTAGTCGCCAAGCTAATACCTGAACTGCAGGAACAGGGCTCCACATACTATCACTCAGACATCGTAAGTGATTTGTATCTAAATCTTCGACATGCGCAGCGTATTGCTGCTGACAAACACCACACAGCATGATTGAGCAATCTCCTTGCCCTGCTGATTGAGGAAGCTCAAAGGCTGATAGATCACTCTCAGACGAGCATAATTCACACTTCCCACCACAACGCTCAAGTAATGCTTTTTCGTTCGCCATATCTATACCTTAATTTATTACACTAAAAATAAAAAAGGCATTATACGCATGATTTACGTAAAATACCTTAGTGAGTGCATTAGTAATTAAAGCACAATAGATAGAAAGTCAGTAAAAGATTAGCAAACCGTATTACACCTTGAACTGCCCGAGTTGTTGGCTTATTTGTTGGGCAAGTTCAGCAAGTCGAACGCATGAGCTTTCTGTGTTTTTCGCTCCGCTCGCAGTCTGATCTGCCACGTCAGCAATATTAGTAATGCTTCGACTTATTTCATCGATTGCAAGTGTTTGCTCCCCTGCAGCACTGGCGATCTGTGTATTCATATCGTTGATAGTCGATACAGCCAATACAATATCTTCAAGTGATTTATCCGTTTTATTCACTTCCTTAACCGTACTCGCACCTTTTTCTTTACTACTTTGCATTACCGTAACGGCACTTTGAGTACCATTTTGCAGACGTGTAATCATTTCTTGAATTTCTTCAGTCGTAGATTGCGTTTTACTTGCTAACGATCTAACTTCATCAGCCACCACAGCAAAACCTCGCCCTTGCTCCCCTGCTCGTGCAGCCTCGATCGCAGCATTGAGAGCCAATAGATTTGTTTGCTCTGCGATCCCTTGAATGACACCAACCATCGAGGTGATGTTCTCCACATCAATCCCTAAGTCATTAATCACTTGTACGCCATTGTCAATCTCATTGGCAAGTAAGCCAATTGAGTCGATGGTCATTGCAACCACCGATTTTGCTTCGAACGCTTCTTTATCTGCGCTACTAGCCGATTCTGCAGCACTACCAGCATTCTTTGAAACATCTTGTGATGTCGCACTCATTTCATTAATCGCAGCAGCCACCTGCTCTGTTTCTTGCCCCTGAGCTTGCACGCCCGCACTTGTAGTTTGAGCAACATCTACCAAGTCTTGAATCAATTCAGACATACTCGTCATGGAGCCTACAACTTGCTGAACCAGCACCTGAATTTTATCAACAAAGACATTAAAATCACCTGCAAGACTACCTATTTCATTATCAGCAACGACTGACAATCGTCGCGTCAAATCGCCTTCGCCTTGAGAGATATCACTTAAAGCCTTCCCTAGCTCTTCCAAAGGAACAATCACAATTTGTTTTAATAAAATAGTTGAAACTGCAACCAACAAAACAACCATTAATACAATTTGAATAATGGTACGCATTAATGATTCGCTAAGGAGGTTATCGATCGCACTTTCATCTACCATAACAACTAAGCGTCCTACATCATTTTTTGTTCCTTCGTCATCAAAAAATAACTTGACCTCACTCTTCGAATCTATATCTTTAGGAAGCTCAGACGGCACAATTTCGCCGGCAGCATCCACTATGCGTCCAAATATCAGTTTTGATTTATCAAAAACAAAAACACCTCGAACTTCTTGAGCCGAAAGTTCCGATAAAACAATATTTTGCAATTGGTCCGTTTCAAAATTCCACAAAGTTGCGGGTAGGCTGTGTTCGAGTCGGTATACCGAGGCTTCAATTTGCTTATCTAATCCAACCTTCAGTGTACTGCGCGTTTGAACCTGATTATAAATACCAAATAAAACAAGCAATACGATAACAAGCACACTGGTTAATAGGTTAAATTTAAAACTTAGCGAATTCTTCATTTATGATAGCCCTAATTATTATTGCAATATGAGACGACAAAGAAGATTTCACCGAATAACATACTGACTTTTAGCATAGTTTAGGACGAGTAATATGCAACAATACGAGGCTTAATAACGTTATCGTGGAGGATCTATATTTTTCCTTCCAGACCCATTTACCCTAAACCAACCTGCAATACTGTATCGGTCCTGTTTAGCGGGTAACACTTCATGCGGAAACTGCTCACTAAGAAAAATAACCAACGTGCCTATTTCAGGTGATACGGTATGCACTATATTATTATCCCCCCCTTTTTCTATATCACCATACACCAATAATTCACCGCCAGACTGAACCGGCCAGCTTTCATTTAAATACGTCACCACACTTAATATTCGATTCGCTTGACCTTTAAAAGCGTCGTAATGTTTTTCATAGAAGTCGCCGTTTGAGTAATGAGAAAAATGACTTTCAAACGAAAACAGTCCTAAAAAAAGATGTCGATTTAAATACTGCTGCATCTCACTGGTCCACATCAACCAAGCGTTTTCCGCGTCATTTTCACCATCAATCCAATGAATCACATCACTGCGAATTTGGCGATCAGCTATTTGACTTTCCCCTCGTCCCACGGCTGCAAGCTTAAATTGACTTAGTTTTAAGTTATGCGCCTGCTTTTGTAACGCTTTTGCAATGCTCTCTGGCACGCCGTTTTCAATAACGCACACTCCGTCATTCATAAGATCAGTCGCGATTTTTTCAAATAGTGCATCGTGAAATGACATTTATAGCGTTCCAAATGATATTTAAATAAGGCAAAAAAAAAGCCGGTATAGCTTTCGCTATCCGACTTTTACATTGCTTAGCGTTGCTTAAAACAAAAAATTATAATGAATCTATCGCAGCATTAAATACGGCACTCGGACGCATTGCTTTAGCCACTTTCTCAACATCAGGATGGTAATACCCACCAATATCAACATGGTGGCCTTGTGTTGTATTCAGTTCCGAAATAATTTGCGCTTCATTTTTTTCCAACGTTGCAGCAAGCTTACTGAAACAAGTTTTTAACGTGTCATCCTCATCTTGCTCTGCAAGTGCTTGCGCCCAATACATTGTTAGATAAAAATGACTACCGCGATTATCCAACTCACCCGATTTACGTGAAGGGGATTTGTTATTATCTAGAAACTTGGCAGTTGCCTGATCTAACGTTTTCGCTAATATTTGAGCCTTTTCATTGTTAGTTTTAATTCCTAGGTCTTCCAATGAAACAGCTATCGCTAAAAACTCACCTAATGAGTCCCAGCGTAGGTGATTTTCTTCAACAAACTGTTGCACATGCTTAGGCGCCGAACCACCTGCGCCTGTTTCAAATAAACCTCCTCCAGCCATAAGTGGAACAACCGATAACATTTTTGCACTCGTACCCAACTCAAGAATAGGAAATAAGTCGGTTAAATAGTCACGTAATACATTCCCAGTAACAGAAATCGTATCACGACTTCTAATTAAACGTTCCATCGTGAAACGGATTGCCTGATCTGGAGACATGATACGAATATCTAAGCCATCAGTATCATGATCTTGAAGATAAGTATTTACCTTTTTAATCATTTGAGCATCATGACCACGCTCTGGGTCTAACCAAAAAATAGCAGGCATCCCGGTCGCTCTTGCACGCGTAACGGCTAACTTTACCCAATCTTGTATTGGCGCATCTTTAGTCTGACACATGCGCCAGATATCACCTTTTTCTACTTTATGTTCGAGTAAAACCTGTCCTGCATCATCGATAACTCTAACAGTACCATTTGCCTCGAGCTCGAATGTTTTATCATGTGAGCCATACTCTTCTGCCTTTTGAGCCATTAAGCCTACGTTCGGTACAGTACCCATCGTCGTTGGGTCAAATGCATCATGGTGCTTACAAAAATTTATTACTTCTTGGTAAATCGTGGCATACGTTCTTTCTGGAATAACTGCTTTTGTATCTTTCAGTTTGCCATCTGTACCCCACATTTTTCCGCCCAAACGAATCATCGCTGGCATCGATGCATCAACAATCACATCACTCGGTACGTGTAAGTTCGAAATACCTTTATCTGAATCAACCATCGCCATTTCTGGGCGATGTTCGTAACAAGAACGTATATCTGCTTCAATTTCTGAACGAAGCGAGTAAGGCAAACCTTCAATATTTTGATGAACGTTGCTTAAACCATTATTTGGGTTTACGCCTAGTTCATCAAATTTTTGTCCGTGTTTTTCGAATAATGTTTTAAAATAGACAGTCACTGCATGCCCAAAAACAATTGGGTGAGACACTTTCATCATGGTTGCTTTCACATGCAAAGAGAATAACAACCCTGCATTTTTAGCACCTTCCATTTCTTCTTCAAAGAACTCACGCAAGGCTTTAACACTCATGAACATGCCATCAATGACTTCGCCTTCAATCAAAGCAGTCTTTTCTTTCAATACGGTGGTTTTGCCATTCTCCTCGAGTAATTCAATGCGTACATTACCCGCCTTTTCTATAACCGTTGAAGTCTCTGCATCATAAAAATCACCATGTCTCATATGTGCAACATGCGTACGTGATGCCTGGCTCCATTTCCCCATGGAATGAGGGTGCTTTCTTGCGAAAGCTTTTACAGCCGCAGGTGCTCGTCGATCAGAATTCCCTTCTCTTAAAACGGGATTTACGGCACTGCCTAAAATTTTAGAGTATTTAGCTTTAATAGCTGCTTCATCATCATTTTCAGCTTCATCTGGGTAAGAAGGTATATCGTAGCCCTGACCTTGAAGCTCAGTAATAGCTGCTTTTAACTGCGGTATCGATGCGCTGACATTTGGTAGTTTAACAATATTAGCGTCAGGTTTAAGCGTTAGCTCGCCTAGTTCCGTTAGTGCATCAGCAACACGCTGATCTTCAGACAATTTTTCAGGGAAAGATGCCAAAATTCGAGCGGCTAATGAAATATCACTCGATTCAACAGATACTCCTGCAATAGAAGAAAAAGCATTAACGATCGGAAGTAAAGAATAGGTGGCTAAAGCAGGCGCTTCATCGGTTTTCGTATAAATAATTTTAGATGTTTCTGTTGTCATTTTTCCCTCTAAATAGTAATGGTAGGATAACCAAAGAAACTGATAGAAAGGCAACTCGTGATCACCTTCTCCAGCAAAAGTATAAATATAGAGGTCATTCTAACGAATTGAGACTAAAATTTCCTGTTACTTTGGTATTTTATTTCCTTTAGAAGACATCATTATTCTTTTGTTCAAACGCTTCTTCGGCCAACATAGCATTTAAAAGACCACCGAAGGATACTTCTAAACCCCGAACTTCGTCTCTCTTCTTCACGTTAAATTGATAATTATCAATTAGATTCGCTCCAGCATAAACGCCAACACGACCAAGGTTAGCGCTAAATTCATCAACTAAAACGCGTTGATTATCTTGATACTGATAAAGTGCTGCTTTCACAATAAGACAATGCTCTGTTGAAGCGGGCACAATACCAAACGTTAACACAGAACCAGTAAAGCTTAGATTTTTAGCTGCTGAATCTAAACCCTCTAAACACGCTCCGCCATCAGGCATTGCGGTTAGAATATCTAGATAGAAGCCAGTATTCACATCACTCTGCTCACTCACTTCAAAGCTCCCACTTTGAATACCTGCACCTTCAAAACGGTTACTTTCAAGGTCATCACCATTAAGTTCAGAAATACCTTTCTCTTCAACGACGACAAATCCATATCGTTGCGCTACTAACTCCGCGATATGTCTAACCTCTCCAGCATTTTGATGTAGTGTAAAAATGCTACCGCTAGTCTGAGAGGTAAGTTGTATATCATTCCCCCCAATCACTAATTGCACCCCTTGAATGGGTGAACGGTCTACTGTATCAATGATTTGATTCACATCAGAAGTCATCGATGAGCAAGCGAAAAGGATTGAGCAAATAGAAAAAGATAATATGATCGTTTTTATAATATTCATGGAGATAAACCTAAACGTATGTAGATAAATCATATTACCATACTCTCTCGTTGTATTTTGCAGACCCTACCACCTAGACACTGATTCACAAAAAACACATAATTAAAACAGCCATCTAATAAACCAATTCTGCTGTAGGTCTTCCTTACACCCCCAATATTGTTCACTATATCGTTTCGCTCTCGCCTCAACTTTTTTTGCAACCTTTTTCAACCAAGGCTTTTTATGATATGAACCTCGTCGATATCCACCATGACCTTCGTGATAATTTAAATACTGCGCATATGCATCCCATTTGGAAATTTTATTGATTCGGTTACTTCTATCCATATACCAACCAATGAAATCAACCGCATCCTCAAAGTCATCCCTGTCCGAGAAAAAACTGCCTGCATCATCAACATATTCACCCCAGACAGGGGTTTTAGCTTGAGAATAACCATAAGCATCACTGGCCCGCCCTATGGGAATGATCCATAAGAAGTATTCCATAGGTGGGGCAGCATCATATCGGAAAGAAGACTCCTGATACATAATCGCCATGGGTATATGTATGGGCGTCCCCCAACGTTCTTTTGAAGCTTGTGCTGCATCAAACCATTCTCTGTTTTCTTCAAAAATTTCACAAATATTTTCAGGGTTTTTCGGTGGTGCAGTCGCACAACCAACCAGCATTGCCGACAAAAAAGTAAGCACTAAAACAAGCTTAAACTTCATTAGACCACCTTTGACGTTTTAAATTTCCAGCGTGCCAAATGTACATCGCTAGTAACTGAAGCAATAAAAAAGGTAGTGCCAGTAACACTAGATTCTCCCACCCAAAATTATAAATAATGACACCGCTCGACAAGGATGCCACTGCCTGAAACGCAAAGACAAAAAAGTCATTAAAGCCTTGAACCTTAAACCGCTCCGCAGACTCATGGCTCTGGGGTAATAATACCGTTCCCGATACAAACAAAAAATTCCAGCCTAAGCCGAGTAATACAAGCCCTCCCCAGTAATGCATTACTTGCTGCCCTGAGAGCGCGATAACGATACAAATACCATATAAAAACAACCCAGCAATCATCAACCTAGCGGCACCAAAACGATCAATCAAACGCCCACTAAAAAATGAAGGTAAAAACATGGCAAATATATGACTTTGAATAACCCATTTGGTATCACTCAAAGAGTGCCCTTCCATGACATGCATACTGACGGGTGTAGCTGTCATAATATAACTCATCACAGCATAACCAATCGCAGCCGCTAACACTGCCACCCAAAACACGGGTGCCCGCATAATCACCCTCAGGGAGCGTTCGACTTTCACCACCCTTTTATTGTTTTCCGTTTGAGGCATTTCTGCTGGCTGATAAAACAACAAACAAAAGCCGCCAGCCAAACAAACAAACGCTAGCAGAAAAAAAGACCCCGAGAATGCGACATCAAATATATTCTCACCCATCTGAGCCAACTCTGGCCCTAAAATAGCTGCAATCAAACCACCAAGTAACACAAATGATGCGGCACTTGCCATACGATCTACAGAAACGCTTTCCATTGCAGCAAAACGATACTGTTGAATAATGGCCATTCCACCGCCTAACATCGCAACGGCTACGGTAAAACCCCAAAAATTTTGTTCTGATATAAAAAAAGCAGCTAAAAACGAAGCTAATGTGTTAAATATCGCACCAAAAACAAATACTTTCTTACGCCCATAAAATTGCATAAGTCGTGTCACAGGTAACACAGAAATAGCAGTCCCAACCACCATAAAAGCAACTGGCAACGTTGCTAGCTCTACTCTTGGTGCAAGAGCAACCCCCACAATCCCACCGATAAAAACGACAATTGGCGCGACACTCAACCCCAAAGCACCTGCGATTGCCAATATCCATATTTGCCTGTTCATGCAACTCCCTTTAAATAAATAAGACCAATATTAAAACAGAACAACTCACATTTTGTGCACTACATTCTGTTAAAACTACCGCTACAAGTGTATCCCATATATGTACGATTATATGCAACCAATGAATTCGTAATAGCTAATCGCAGTAACCATACTGAAATCAACGAAAACAGCTTTGCAATTATAATTTTGAGGTGTATATAATCCACCCCTAACTTTTTTATGTTTACTCATTAGAAGAAAAAATCATGAAACAATACCACGTCTATGGCTTAGGTGCCGCGCTCGTTGATACAGAAGTTGAAGTCACCGATAATTTCCTGCAAACAGCCAACATTGAAAAAGGCTTAATGACATTAGTTGATGAAGCTCGCCAGAGTGAACTTTTAGAATTAATGAAAGATCATTTAGTCGGCAGTAAACGTGCTAGTGGTGGCTCTGCTTGTAATTCAATTATCGCTGCCAGTTATTTTGGTGCAAAAACATTTTACTCTTGCAAGGTAGCGAATGATGAAAATGGCCAATTCTTTCATCATGACACACAAGCTGCAGGTGTTAGCATTCAAGTAAACGACTTACCCGCCGGTACAACGGGAAAATGTCTGGTCATGATCACGCCTGACGCGGAACGAACCATGAATACATTTTTGGGTATCAGTGAAACGCTTGATGAATCGCAACTTGACCATAAAGCCATCGCACAGTCTGAGTATTTATATTTAGAAGGCTATTTGGTAACGTCTCCTACGGGAAAGGCTGCGGCAATTAAAGCCCGTGAGATTGCAGAACAGAATAACGTCAAAACGTCTATTTCATTATCAGACCCTGGCATGGTGCAATTTTTTGGCGATGGCCTGAAGGAAATGATCGGCACACAAGTTGATTTACTCTTTTGTAACAAAGATGAGGCACTAAGCTGGACTGGCGCTGAAAGCATTGAGTTGGCTGCTGAGACAATGAAAGCCAGCGCTAAAACATTTGCGATAACACTAGGAAAAGAAGGCGCATTGGTTTTTGACGGCAAGAGACTAACCACAATACCAGGGGAATCGGTTACCGCGATCGATACAAATGGTGCGGGCGATATGTTTGCAGGTGCTTTTTTATATGCCATTACCGCAGGAAAATCGTTTCCAGAAGCTGCGAAATTAGCAAACAAAGCTGCTGCACAAGTTGTAAGCCAGTACGGCCCTCGTTTAAAGCCTGAACAACATAATACCCTGAAGGCGCTTAACTAGCATTTATATCTAAATTTTATGCTCAGTATTTACTGAATGATATTTTATTCAGTAAATACGCTATCTTCGTAAAAAGAACAAAACACTCAGGTTACTCCCTACAAAAACCAAATAATATTTCATACACTTTTTTAACATAATACAATACACTTTCTGCCCTCAGTGCCATCAGGTTGTTTTTTAACCTTCCGGCTATTACATAAGCATTGCTTTGAAAAAAAGGTTATTTTATGCGCTTAGTTTCTTGGAACGTTAACGGTGTTCGCGCCATCATGAAGAAAGACTTCATCGCTTCTCTCAATAGTATGGAAACAGATGTTTTATGCCTTCAAGAAACAAAAGCTCAAGACGAGCAAGTAAGTGAAGCTCTAAAAGAAATTGAAGGTTACCACTTGTATCGAAATTCAGCGGAGAAGAAAGGTTACTCCGGCACAGCTATATTAACGAAGCAAGAACCGCTTAGCGTTCAATATGATATGGGTATTGAAGAGCATGATACTGAAGGCCGCGTGATTGCAGCAGAATTTGAAAACTTTTTTCTAATTACTGTATACACACCTAATTCAGGTAGTGAACTAAAACGTTTAGAATACCGCCAACAATGGGACACCGATTTTCTTAATTACTTAAAGAAACTAGAAGAAAACAAACCAATCATTGTATGTGGCGATTTAAACGTTGCTCACCGAGATATTGATCTTGCACGACCTAAACCAAACTACAACAAAAGCGCAGGCTATACACAAGCAGAAATTGATGGCTTAGATCACTATATTGAAGCAGATCTAGTCGATACCTTTAGGTATTTAAATCCAGAAAAAGTTAAGTATAGCTGGTGGAGTTATCGTGCGGGCGCACGTGCAAAAAACGTTGGCTGGCGCATTGATTACTTTTTGGCTTCCGCCAAGTTAGCAAGTAATATTCAAGATGCAGATATCTTAAATGACATCATGGGCTCTGATCACTGCCCCGTCAGTTTAGATATTTCTATCTAAACTGAGCAAAATACTAAATTTTGCCTATACTTAAGAAAATTTTAGTGTCTTCTTAATAATATCAGGTTTGTCAGTGCATAGAATAGTTTGCCATTTATTCCAAGTTTTTACCTTTGTTCTATTTTCTAGCCCTAGCTGGGCTAATAGCAACATTTTACCCACTCCCACGACAAACTATTCTCCTGAAATATTAGCCCCTATACCGATAGGCGCTAATATGCTGTACATGAAAGATCCTGAACATCTTGAGAACATTGTATCTATTCTTCAAAACGATGTTCGAAATAAAGAAAAAGCCATGAATAGTACGTTAAAAAACGAGGATAACAACCACCCTCATTGGGAGGAGATTAATCGATCTTCACCTAACTTCGGATTCACCAACACAGCCTACTGGTTTAAGTTTAATATCTACAATACTAGCCAGAATGAGCATAAGGTTTATATTGAATTACCGATCCCTTTTCTTGACGATATAGAACTTTATCAAACCAAAGACTTTAAGATTCAAGCAAAACATTTTGTTGGCGATCAATACTCATTTAGTTCCCGCCCAATTCAACACGAAAACTTCGTTATGCCCTTCACTTTAATGCCGGGTAAAAACCTAATGTATATGCGTGTCGTATCAGCAGGCACCGTAGAAGCGCCTCTTATAATATGGCAGCCCGAACAACATGCTCGTGCCACGGCAGACGAACATTTCTTACAAGGCATCTGGGCTGGCATCATTGGTATTATGGTGATCTATAATCTTTTATTATTTTTTTCGATTAAAGATGCGACCTATTTATATTATGTATTTTTCTCATTTGGTTATTTATTTTTCCAAATCAGCTTGAAAGGCTACGGCTTTGCCTATTTATGGCCCAACCAACTGGCGTGGAATAGTTTTTCTATTTCTACTTTTATCGCAGTCAGTAACTTAAGCGTACTCATACTGATGATTTCTTTCTTAAAGCTTAAAGATCGAAACCCCCCTGCCTATAAAATAATGTCATGTGTTGCCTTCATCTCTGGCATATTACTACTACTAACATTTCTGATCCCCTATAGCTTCACCATTAGACTCACCAGCGGCATTACGATGATTACTTGTAGCTTGTCACTCATCTTAGGTTATATTTCTTTATTTAAAGGCAATCCAGACGCTCGCTATTTTTGCTTAGCGTGGACTGCAGCATTTATAGGCATCAGTATTTTAGGCGGAGTGAAATTTGGATTCATTCCCGCTAATTTTTGGACAAATAATGCGGGGGAAATTGGCGTTGTTTGCTTAGTATCACTTTTATCGTTTGCATTAGCTAATCGTTTTAATAGAGAAAAGGAACTCAGAATTAGCGCCCAAAACTCTTCACTTGAAAGCGAAATACTCGCTCGTCAATCCCAAGAACAATTACTCCAAGCCAAAATCGTCGCAAACGACCAGCTGGAGCTAAAAGTTGAAGAACGAACCAAAACCATGCAAAAAGCATTAATAGAATTAGAGAGCGCTAATAGTCGATTAGAACATGCATCAACAACCGATTCACTGACAACACTTTTTAATCGCGGGCACTTTGAAAACCGACTCGATGTAGAATTTAAACGAGCAACACGACATAACAGAGAACTCTCCGCCATTATTTGTGATATTGATAATTTTAAAAATGTAAACGACACGTATGGTCACAAGGTTGGAGATGACTGTTTACGCAATGTGTCGTTGACCTTTAAAAACAAAATCACGCGCTCTGGAGATTTAATTGCACGCTTTGGAGGCGAAGAGTTTATCGTTCTCTTGGTAGATACGCCTTTAAAGGATGCAATATCTATTGCTCAATCATTATGTGATGCTATTCGACATACAAGTTTGCACTCAAATCACCAACAAATCGGCATTACCGCTAGCTTTGGTGTCTCCAGCCTAACTCAAGCTCCGATCAATAGCGCTGAAACACTTATTCATCATGCTGATATCGCACTTTATCAATCAAAGAATAATGGTCGAGACCAAGTTACCGCTTGGGAAACCCCAAACAAAAATTAAGCGCCCCCACAAAACAAATACACTCGAACACCAAACTCTCCTACATTTTTTCTCCTCGCCCGAGCACGACCTACCAGCCATCTAATCAGAACACTCACAAAATCAACCTAAGCAAGCTATATAATCAAAAGAACACCTTTCAATACGCTCTACATATAATATTTATTTAATTTGTTAACATTTCAAATCGACTTAAAGTTGACAAGTGTACACTGAAAATATTAATATAAATTCCAGTACACAAATGTACACCAAACTATTAAGGTAAAGACTAGATATGGACACATCAATCAACATTTCAAAAACAATTAGTGCTTTACCGGAAGTAATAAATCAAAATTTGAACGCTATTATTTCGCCACTCAAAGCACTATTCAATAATGACGAGACAAACCAGAGCGAGCAAGCTACAAACAATAGCGCGCTCCCACACCTGATAGCGACACTGACACGTATAAAGCTCGAAACACACGACACAAAAAGTTATTTTTTCAAACCAGAAAAGCCGCTCAACCAATACAAAGCTGGCGCTCATATCAATATTGAATTTGACGCAAATGGTCAGGCAGTCAACCGAACTTACACCTTATCTTCTAGCCCAGAGCTTACCTTTGATACAGCCTCTGCAGAAGAATTCTCAATCACGGTAAAACGTGTTAATGATGGCTTAGCATCAAACTGGTTATTTGAGAATTTGGTAGAAGGTATAGAAATCAGCGTTAGCCAGCCGCAAGGTAGCTTTGTTTTACCTTACCAGCCTGCGGGAAAACTATTAATGCTTTCGGCAGGAAGTGGTATTACGCCACTCATGTCAATGCTTCGCTATTTAGCTCAGACTGGTAACCGAAGTAACATCATCTTTTTACATTACGCACAGAGTGATGACGACATCATTTTTCATGATGAACTGAAGCAACTAACTGCAGCGAAAGAAAACATCACGACTCATTTTTCAGTTGAAAAAATAAACAATACATCAATGGTATTTTCAGCTAACGAATTTTATCAGGGCAGAATCAATAAAGAACAGCTAACAACGATCATACCGGATGTACTCGAACGAGAAATATACCTTTGTGGCCCGCAGCCTTTTATGAAAGCTTCTGTCCAAATTCTAGATCAGATAAAATTTAAACCATCACAATTACACCTTGAGAATTTTACGGCCGATCTTAACGCAGCAACCCAGTTAGGGTATTCGGCGAAATTAAGCTTTTCATCTCTAAATCAAAGCATTCAATCAAGCCCTTCGAGAACAATTTTAGAAGAGGCAGAAGCCGCAGGCTTAAAGCCAGTTTCAGCTTGCCGAACAGGTATCTGTCGCAGCTGCCGATGCAAAAAAACGTCAGGTACAACCGTAAACCTAATGACAGGCGAAGAATCCAATGAAGCAGGTGATTATATTTTACCCTGTGTTTCTGTTGCCAAAACGGCCACCACGATTGAGTTGTAAATACTTTTACTAAGGACACAATTATGAATAAGTCACCGACAAATAAAACACTTATGAGCAAACCTGAACTTACATCTCAACAGATAAATGATTTTCAGCAAGAACTGGATGAACTGCGACATTCTATTGAAGCTAAAATGGGCAAGGAAGATATTGATCATATTCAGAATATAATCGAAATGCAGCGCTACCTAGAAATTTCTGGACGCCTACTCATTCACTTTAGTCTTGAACCTGTGAGCTGGACATTGGGTGTCGCTAGCTTGAGTGCAGCCCATATATTAGAAAATATGGAAATTGGGCACAATGTCATTCATGGTCAGTATGATTTCATGAAAGATGAAAAGTTCAATTCAGATTATGAATGGACAATAGCTGGCACCGCAAAAAACTGGAAACGGGCTCATAATCACCACCATCATGCTTATACCAATGTAATTGGCAAAGATGTAGATTTTGGTTTCGGTGTGTTTAGAGTTTCCAATGATATAAAATGGAAGCCTATTCACCTATTCCAGCCGATCATTAGCCCTATCAGTGCGCTATTGTTTGAGCATGCTATCGCAATATATGACTTACAAATTACGCAATACATTCTTCCAAAATGGTTAAAACAAGATGAACACGCGGAATTGCTGTCAAAAAGTGAACTATTCCAAGAGCTAAAAGAATACACAATCAAATCAAGTAAAAAATCTTTAAAAGAATATGTACTCTACCCTCTTTTAGCTGGGCCAATGGCACCAAAAGTATTGGTGGGTAATATTTCAGCGCAAGTAATAAGAAACCTATGGTCCTTTGCCGTTATTTATTGCGGCCACCTACCTGAGGGCAACTACTCCTTTACAGAGCAGGAAATGGAAGCTGAAACAAAAGGTCAATGGTATTTTAGACAAATACTCGGCTCAAGTAATTTTGAGGGTAGTTTACTAGTTCATATAATGAGTGGACACTTAAGCCACCAAATTGAACACCACCTTTACCCTGATTTACCCGCTTGGCGCTATCGTGAAATGGGCCCAAAAGTAGAAGAAATTTGTGGTCGTTACGGTATACCTTACCAAACAGGAAAAATGGCACCGATGCTAAAAACAGTTGCTAGTAGCATTGTAAAGTATTCAGTGCCCGACGTGGTCAGTCAGAAGCTAGGCCGTTTTTTCAAAAAGAAACAAAAGCTTGGAGCAAGCCAGTTACATAACGTAAAAACTTTAATTATGAAGAGTTCTGGCAATACAAAATGCGATATTCAAAAAAATAGTGATAAGCGCGCTAAAGCAGCTTAATTTTTATATACATTTCATTATCGAGAAAACTTGTAACGATGAGTTCATTGCGCCAATTAAATCAAGACCTTAATGAAAGTAATACTTATCAACAGTGGCTAGAAATAGCCACTGACATCGATTTAGCCACAGGTATGGCCGATTGGCGGAAGCTAAATCAATCCAATAATTACCCCTATCAATTACTCGATTCACACACAAACAAACTACAAACCCTCATCGATGAAGGCCATCAGCTTGAGCTTGCAGCGTTTATTAAAGAAAGCTTATATCGAACGCTTGGCGAATTAGATGGCGCACACCTTTATCAGCAAGCGCTATGTGGCACAAAAAAGATAATTGAACGTTATCTGGATGTTGTCGTACTCGCCCTCAACGCGCTATGCGATAACCCACTACCAGACATTAGCGAACAAGGTAAACTTGATTTACTAGCACAGGCTGAGAAAAACTTTGGCCGTCCGGCACTCATGCTCAGTGGTGGCGGTACGTTTGGTATTTTTCATAACGGTGTTATCAAAGCGCTACTTGACCAAGACTTATTGCCAAACATCATATCTGGTACCAGCATGGGTTCTATTACCGCGGGTATATTAGCGTCTCACCATGATCATGAAATACAAGCACTGCTGAGTAACCCTAATGACAGTCATTACGAGCCCTTGAAGAAATTATCCATCCGCTCAATTTGGTCACAAAAGGCATTACTTGACCCAAAACAGTTACAACAATGCCTTGAAGCAAATATAGGTGACTATACATTTCTAGAGGCTTTTCATAAAACTGGACGTGAAGTCAGCATTACCGTTTCACCAGCAAGAACCGGACTAAAACCACGTATTCTTAATCACCAAACTGCGCCTAATGTACTTATTATCTCCGCAGCAAAAGCCTCGTGCTCTGTTCCAGGGTTATTTCCGGCAAGCCAGCTCGAAGAACGCTCACGTGAGGGAAAAATAACCCCTTATCTTAAAGGCGAACTTTGGGTAGATGGCTCTTTCGCCAGTGATATTCCTCGACAGCGCATTAGCAGACTAAATAATGTTAATTACTTTATTGTTAGTCAGGCAAACCCACATATCGTACCGTTCATCTCACACCGCCAACAAGGCGGGCTCACTGCAACACTCAAAGACATCGCGACTACGTCAATACTGGCTCAAGGTAATACCTTCTTAAATGTGGCGCGTCGAAGACTCATAAAACAGCCTTGGCGATCGTGGTTAAGTCACGCCTCTATTTTATTTGATCAAGATTACTTGGGCGACATTAATATTCACCCAAACTTACCGCCGAACTGGTACCTAAAGTTCATGATAAACCCTAGCAATGAAGAACGGGATTATTTACTTAAAATGGGGGAGCGTTCAACTTGGCCTAAACTGGCTATGATAAAAGATCAAACACGCATTAGCAGCACATTACAGTCCTGCATCATTCGCTTAGAAGCGCGCTTAAATGAACAAAAAACGAATAAGCCAGTGACTAGAGTCGATCAAACAGCGACAAAGAAGTCACTTGCGAATACGAAGAATACGCTGCCTCTAATGTCATCTGCTGAATAGACAGCAAACTTATCGCTTCAGCATAGTCAATCGATTCGATATTTGTTAAGATTTCCTTTGTAAGAATTTCAACATCCAATAGTTGTTCTTTGGTCGTTTCAATTGTATTTAAACGTGCGCCGATTTGGCTTCTCACTTCTAAAATAGATGTTTCTGCATTATCAAGGTTAGCTATTGCGCTATCGATGACATTTGTAAAAGCTTCTCGTCCCGACTCTGATGGATTAAAATTTTTCAATCCATACACAAATTTCTCAATCGTTGTGAGCACGCCTTGTTTCTCCGATGACTGCACAGAAAAACTATCACCTATGACCGGTGCACCTGAAATTTCAAATTGAATGCCATTCACCGAAATAGGCGCATTTGATATATAAGGTTCGCTGGCGACCACAACTCGACCTGTTGAAGCCTCAGTAATACTATAATCAGTAGGAGAGTTAAAGGTAATCGTTAAGTCTTCGGGATAAAACGCATCATAAGTTTCCTGATCAATTATTTGTCCAGTTGTAATTTGAGCAGCTGGCTCTGATTGATTCGTTGGGCTCGTCAGGGTATAAAACGTATTTTCATTTACTGCAACATCCTGAAAAATCTCTTTACCATTTTCTGTTGAAGCAATAGAAACACTCGGACCTACTTTCACAAAGCGGCGCCCTTCATCTCCCTCGTAAGTATAGGCGCCTGATATATTTTTCTGAAAGGGTTCTTCCCCACCCTGGAAACCACTAAATAGATATTCACCCCCTGCATCTTGTGAGTTAAGCAAGCCCGCTAATTGGTCAAGAAGCACTTCAGCTTCTACAGCAATCGAATTTAAATCATCCCCATTTAAGATACCGTTCCCAGCAGTGACCGCGAGTTCTCGAACCCTCTGCACAACATTATCAATACTTCCCAACATATCATCTTGGAGCTCTAACCGCCCATCAACAAGATCAATGTTACTTTGAAATTGCTCATTTATCGCCAGTTCTTGGTTTAACTCCAAAATACGCGCCGAAGCAACAGGGTCATCAGCAGGTGTTAATACTTTTTTACCCGTCGATAACTGCAACTGCGTTTTTTGCTGTTGAGCCGTGACATCTTGTATTTGCTCAAGGCCACGGTTAAATAATTGCTGTGTTGAAATTCTCATAACAATATCCTACTTAATCCTTGCAAAGCATGTTCTAGAATCATCTAAATGTTGACAACAAAGTATCGAATAATTCTCTAGCGATAGAGATTACTTGAGCCGATGCATTGTAAGCCGCTTGATATTGAATCAAGCGGCCAGCCTCTTCATCAAGGTTAACCCCCGACACTGACTCCCGATTGTTCTCAGATTGCTCTAAAAGGGCTTTTGCCGACTCGGTATCTAATCGAGCCCTATTTGTTACTGTGCCAATTTCTTCAATAATTTGGGAGTAAGCATTACCATAACTCACCACGCCATTTGCAATACTGCCTTGCGTCTCCATTGAGGCAATGGCTAATGCATTTCGATTATCTGAAACACCACCCGTGTTATAACCAATAGAGAAACTATCTCCTTTTTTAGGATCCCCTTGTAACTCAAACTGAAATCCAAGATACGTTGACTGGCCAACGGGCGCTTGTTCGAATACAGATGAAACATTAGACGTAAAGCTCACACCATTCGATAGTGTTACATCAATGGATCCACCAACTGCGACGCCCTCATTTGAGCTTACCGTTTGAGTATTTAGCACTGGAGATCCTGCACTGTAGGGATCAATTTTACTCACATCAACACTATCACCCAAACCATTCACAGCCACTTGTATATCTTTACCTGTAGAGGCGTAGATTTCTAGACTGACGCCATCGCTTACCGCGTAAATATTTAATGCTTGAAGTACCGCGTTATTATTGATTTCTTCCGCTAATGCATCAGGTCCAAATACTGTCCCAGCCGGGATCGTTAAGACTTCACCATTAATTTCAAGCGCTAGTGGGTTTGCATCGCCATCATCAACAAAATTATCTATTCGAACTTGTGTGTAAGCATTTGCTTGAATACCTTTAACTGAACGCAAAGATTCCGCAATGGAAGAGGCATCTTCGTTTGCCGCAACCGCCACCGCTTGAGCCGTTACCACTCCGGTTTCCAGGTCACGCGTTAACACCGACAAATTTTGAGCACCAAAACCGTTTAAATAAGGTCCTGGCGCCGCAATGGGAAGTGGCACAGCCAGAGAGTCTGTACCCGCTGCTGTCACTAACAATTCACCAGGGTCATCTGTAAATAATGTATTGGTAAGACCTTGATTATAATGCTGGTTATTAATCGGAGGATTTAACGGGACCAAGTTTGCGGGATCACTTGCATCCAACACTTCATATACCGTGTCAGTCACAAATCGAATAGCTAACGGAGGGCTCAACTGACCGGGTGTTGCAAAAATAGGAATCTCTTGCCCGGTAACGGGATTCACTACCCCTAACATAGTGCCCAGATTAATCTGCGCATTACCCGTATTACCAATACTTGCATCGGCACGAATGGGTGATGCTAAGGCAATATCTTCAACACGGTCTATTGTTAAACCAATATCTGCAGCGCCAGTTTTTGTTGGTTGAACCGTAAATCGGTCGCCGACTTTAAATGTTCCTGCCTCAAACTGGACTTGAAAACCGTCTACTTCAACATTCACAGGATAAATCCCGGGTAAAGTGGACTTTAAAACAATCTCATTATCACTAGCACGTACAATAACATAGTCACTATCAGAGGGCCCTTCAAACTTCACTTCGTAATCATCGGTTGTTAAGGCGCCTGGATCGGTAATGTTAATGCGCATTAACTGATCTGCAGGTGGCAAATTATCACTATTAGAAAATACCCGACTACGCGCTAGCGCTTCAGTATTGACATCATTAAAAAATAACCCTCCCAGGCTATCTTCCAAGTCCATACCTAAGGCATGTTGCTCGTTTATTGTATCCGATAAAACAATCGCAATACGCCCCATACTGTTAATGGCATTGGCCAAATCATTATCACGAAAATCAAGCAATCCTCCAATTTTGCCACCACTCAATTCATCAGTGACTATTTGAGGACTGCCCGTAACAGACAAGGTAATATCCAAACGGCTCGCATCAGTGGGGCTAGGAACCGTACCAAGTATTGCGGAAGTATTTCCTATGACAAGCGGTTGACCATTGCCGACAAATACATTCACTTGCCCATCAGTCCCTTGAGCAAAGGTAGATACTGACACAAATTCAGATAGCTGCCTTAATACCTCATCTCGCGTATCTAACAAATCATTCGGCTCGCTACCCTGACCAGCCCCTGTCGCCAACGCAATAGACTGATTTAATTCCGCGAGACTTTGTGACAAACTATTAATAGACGCAACAGCCGCCCCCAACTCTGACTCAATCGTTTCTGCCTGTGCATTTAAACGATCATTTAGTGATTGGAAACGAGAGACTAAACCTTCAGATTGAGTGAGTAATAACTGACGCTGAGGAACAGAAGTCGGGTCATCGGCCGCCCCCTGAAACGATTGAAAGAAACCACTCATGGCAGGTGTTAAACCTGTCGTGGTACTGGCAAGCAAATTATCTATACTTCCTGCCTGTCCTAACAATGCATTACGCTCATGGTACACAGTTGTGTCCGATCGAACTTGATCAGTCAGAAAACTCTGAGAAATACGCGTAATATTATCAATGGATGCACCCTGCCCTACATAACCTGCCCCCGTTAATGATGACTGATTATCTACGAATATCGCTTGTTGACGACTATAACCGGCGGTATTCGTATTCGCGACATTATTGCCAGTAACAGACAAAGCTGTTTGATGTGCATTTAGACCAGATAAACCAACTCCAATTAAACCAGCCATTAGTTACCCCCACTCATAATTGCATTATTTACATTTTTACCACTTGCTTCATTGTCACGACCTACACCAGCACGAACTTCACGATTATCACCGACAACATCATCAAGGTAACGATCCATAATACTGTTAATCTTATTAGCATAATTAGGGTCCGTCGCGTAACCGGAATTTTGTAGCGCAACCGCAAACTCTTTCGGATCAGCGGCTTGCTGTAACGCCGATTTATAACGCTCATTATCATTCAAGAAGTTTGCATAATCCTTAAAACTTTCACCGTAGGATTGATATGACCGAAAGCTAGCTTGTTCCTTCATCGCCAAACCACCACGGTACTCTGTGGTTGTAATATTGGCTGAATCACCCGCCCATCCTTGCTGCGCTTTTATTCCAAATAAATTAAAGCTAGGTGAACCGTCTTCTTTCATTATCTGATGTTTGCCCCAACCGGTTTCTAATGCCGATTGAGCTAGCATCAATCGAGCATCAATACCCGTTTCTTGTTCAACGTTTTTAGCGTAGGGGTACAATGATTGAATAAATTTATCGGGACTTGAAAAATCGATTTCGCTTTCTGATATAGCGTGATGTACTGATGAGCCGTCTATTTCTGTTTGCTGCTGCCCTAATTTCTCAGAGAATGATGAATTAGCAATTTCTTGTAAGCTATTTTCAATCTTAGCCATCGCTTGATGCATTTCATCCTGACTTAAGCGAGGCGAAAGTGAACGGCGGTTATAATCATCTAAATTATAGGCTTTATTTAGCTCAAAACTTTTTGGGTCATTCCCTGGCCCAAGGCCACCCGTGCTTTTAGATAGTTGACGTTTAATGACATCCGCTAAGCCAATTCCTTTACCGGTAGACATCGTGACAGCAAGCTGACTATCAAACATTTGCATATATGAATCAGATTCAGCACTTTGTAATAAATTTCCTTCAGAAAAGCCTTTGTTTGCATCACGCATGCTTTTAATCATCATAGAAACAAAAATAGACTCAAATTGTTTTGCCACTGCATCTAATGCGCCGTCTTTGTCTGTTTTAGCTTGGTGCTTGATAGACTGCAGGCCATTCAGGTTATTATAATCAGACAATTTTGATGACTGATCAAATCCAGCTGACTGGGCAAGCGACGATACGTTATTTGAGTTCATATATTCACCTATATCACGATCAAGTCGGCTTTGAGCGCGCCAGCTTGTTTTAGTGCCTCAAGGATAGCCATAATGTCGCCAGGTGCTGCTCCAACTTGATTGACGGCTTGAACAATTTGGCTTAGTGTTGTTGCAGGACCAAACTGAAACATTCTACTTGGCTCTTGCTGTGCACTCACTTCTGACTGAGGAACCACAACTGTTTCACCCTCGCCAAAGGCATTAGGCTGACTCACGCCTACCGACTCGCTAATGGTGACTGATAGACTTCCATGCGTCACAGCAGCAGGCAATACTTTGACATTACGACCCACTACGATGGTGCCCGTGCGCGAATTAATCACCACTCTTGCAGCTTCTTCACCCGTCTCTACATTTAAATTTTCTAACATCGAGAGAAAGCTAACTCGCTGAGAAGCATCCCGAGGTGCCTTAACCGTAATCGAGCTGGCATCTTGTGCGTAAGCCGTACTAGGGCCGAGCAAGTCATTAATTCGCTCAGTTACGTTCATTGCTGTTGTAAAATCAGCCCGATGAAGATCAAACGTTAAGGTATCACCCCGATGAAAAGGAGATGCTATTGCTAATTCAACCGTTGCGCCATTCGGAATCCGACCGACGCTTGGTACATTAACTTTAATCGAAGAGCCATCCGCACCTTCAGCGCCAAAACCACCGACAATTAAACTTCCTTGAGCCATGGCATAAACACGGCCATCAGCCCCTTTAAGTGGCGTCATAATTAAACTTCCACCACGTAAGCTTTTTGAATCACCCAGCGATGATGCGGTTATATCAATTTTTTGTCCTGGTTTTGCAAATGGGGGTAGTTCAGCATGAATCGAAACGGCTGCAACATTCTTTGCTTTTGGGTCAACACCATTAGGAATGGTAATGCCAAACTTAGTCATCAAATTTCTAAACGTTTGACTGGTAAATGGCGTATTGTCACCCGTTCCACCTAAGCCAACAACCAAACCATAACCCACCAATTGGTTAGAACGAACACCTTGAACATTCGCAATATCTTTTAAGCGGTCAGCACTTAAATCAAAACTAACCAAGCAGAAAGCTAGCGTCATTAAGCTCGTTTGTTTTAAAAACCGCATACGTTTTGACGACCGAATTTGTTTAAAAAACAATGATGTACACCCCATATTATTAATCACATGAACCACCATTCGCTGTTAAAGAAGCGTGATAACCAACCTTGTCGATTCACATTGTCAAATTCACCTGTGCCACCGTAAGCAATGCGGGCATCAGCAATTTTTGATGATGGAATTGTATTGTCTGTACCGATATCTTGAGGCCTAACAAGACCTGTAACACGTACATATTCGTCACCTTGATTTAAACGCAGCCATTTTTCACCTTGAATACGCAGCACGCCATTAGGCAATACTTCTGATACGGTGACAGAAATACTTCCACTCAAACTATTACTTTGATCACTCGAAGCTTTACCATCAAATGCACGCTCAAAGCTAGGGTTCGTTTCTAAACTCATCCCCTTCCCACCAATTAAGTTACCTAGGATCATTGCTTCGTTGAATGTAACCTCATCATCCTTGTCGTAACTTGTATCGGCTTGCTTAGAGGAGCTGGTATTTTCTTGTAAGGTGACCGTTAAAATATCACCTACATTTATGGCGACTTGATCACCGTAAAAACTAAAATTTCTTGATGTTTGATAAATAGATCCTGTGACCAACGCTCCAGTTTGTAAGTCTGGCGCATGTATTGGTGCAAAAGCAGGGTCATCAGGCATTGGACGATCACGAGTAATCGCTGTACATGCTTGCAGGACCAAAAACATGACAAGCGCAGTACTATTAAATATAATTTTTTTTACCGATTTAATTGTCATAAGTCCCCCTAATAATTTATGCATCTATGTTAAAGATTTTGCGTAATGTATTGCAGCATTTGATCCGCGGTAGACACAACTTTTGAATTCATTTCATACGCACGCTGCGTCGTAATCATGCTCACAAGCTCTTCAACAACCTCTACATTTGATAATTCAAGCATGCCTTGCTTTATTTCACCGAACCCACTTAAACCTGGTGTACCTGTTTGCGGGTCGCCGCTTGCTTCTGTTTCTCTAAATAAATTATTACCGATCGCTTTCAAGCCTTGAGGATTAATAAAATCAACGGTATCAATTTGGCCAACTTGTTGCGCTGCGACTTCACCATTGATCGTGACACTGACAATACCGTCTTCACCAATCGTAATATTTGCGGCATTATCAGGTACGGTAATAGAAGGCTCTAAACGGTTACCACTGGCTGTGACAATTTCGCCATCAGAATTAACTTGGAATTGGCCATCACGGGTATAAGAAGTCGTACCATCAGGAAGAAGTATTTGAAAGAAACCACGACCATCAACCGCTAAGTCTAAAGCCTGCTCGGTAACTTCCATCGAGCCTTGAGTAAATTGTTTGGTTGTGCCTTCGACCCGTACCCCGGTTCCTAATTGTAAACCGGAAGGAAGTTGAGAATCTTGAGAGTTTAAGCCGCCAGGCTCTCTTTTTATTTGGTACATCAAATCTTGAAAGACCGCACTATCTTTCTTAAAGCCGACGGTACTAACATTAGCTAAATTGTTTGATATGGTGGTTAACGCTGTATCTTGAGCGCTAAGTCCTGTTTTACTGATATAGAGAGCTGGATGCATTGGTTTTCTCCAAACTGAAATTCGAACAACGATTCAATTCGACCCTGCACTTTTAAAAGAGCGGTACAAAAAAGCAGCAATAAAGTGCCGCATTTTTGACAATTTTTAGGTCTTACTAGGAGAACTGCAACAAACGTGCCGCCGCTTCACCATTTTGGTCAGCTTGGCCCATTAATTTTACTTGAAGCTCGTATTGACGAGATAAAGAGAGCATATCTGTGAGAGAGGAAACCGCATTAACATTTGAGCCTTCGAGAAAACCTTGCTCTACACGCACTGTCGCATCAACATCTGGCTGAGCAGCACCTGCTTTTAAGTGAATTAAACCATCTTTACCCTTTTCAATTGAGCCGGCCTCGGGATTGACTAGGCGAATACGGTCTACCTGCGCCAAACCTTCACCACCTAAGGGAATAACCGAAATAGTGCCATCAGCCCCAACCTCTACGGTCGCAGCCGGAGGAATGACCAAAGGACCACCATCACCCAGCACAGGAAAACCCGCGCCAGTTCTAAGCTGGCCATTTACATCAATCGTCAAATTACCGGCACGAGTGTAAGCTTCAGAACCATCGGCAGACTGAATAGCAATCCAGCCCTCACCCTTCAAGGCGACATCCAAAGAGTTTCCAGTTTCAATTAACGAACCTTGCTCAAAATTAGTACCCGGCCGCTCACTCAATGCATAAGCACGTGTTGGCAATCCTTCACCATAAACCGGCATACTACGCGCCTGAGCAAAATCTTCTTTAAAGCCCGTAGTATTTACATTCGCAAGATTATTCGCATGCGCAGCCTGCGATAACATGTTTTGCTTAGCGCCACTCATGGCGATATAAAGTGCCTTATCCATACTATTGCCTTTTTTGTCAGATTTCAGTCATATAAAACAATATGCAGATTTTATGCCTAGTTATATTATTAAAGACCTAAAGCTTGAAACCTAAAACTTAAATAGCGCCTACGCCACGCTTTGCAACGCCTAATCTATATATTCAAAATAGTCTGCTGAATCGTATCGGCAGTTTCAATGGTTTTAGAGTTCGCCTGATAATTTCGCTGCGCGACAATCAAATTAACTAACTCATTCGACAAATCAACATTCGACGATTCAACTGCCGACGAAGTAAGTGCCCCTAATGAAGCCGTACCCGGCGCACCCACAATTGGGTCGCCTGATGCAAATGATTGCACCCAAGTTGAGTCACCATCAGGCGACAAACCTTCAACATCGTTGAAATTAGCCAAAGCCACTTGCCCAAGCACTAAAGACTCACCATTCGAGAAACGCGATAAAATAACCCCAGACGAATCTACATCTAAACCAACCAAGCGGCCCGTCGTAAAACCATTTTGGCTAAAATCATTTACCGCAAAAGGGCTACCATACTGAGTCAAAGTATCAATATCTATTTCAAAGTTTGAGTTCTCATCCGCTGAATCTATCGGCAGAGACCCGCCATCCACAACATTGAGTGGGCGATACGAACCGTTTGGATTCCCTTGAGCATCAACTGGATCCCAATTTGAAATTAATACACTATCGGTCAAAGCATTGTTGATGGTGCCATCCTCATTAAAAACCAGATTAAACGTCGCCCTAGACGGCTCTGTACCAATCAAGGGATCACCGACATCCTGATCATCAATCAAAACATGCATTTGCCACGTATTATTTGAAGACGATACCGTCTCCTGTTTTACAAAATAGGTTGTTATGACATGAGAATTACCCAAACTATCATAAATTTTAGTTGACGTAGCGTGGTTGTAAGTACCTGGGTCGGCCGGTAAAAACTGGTTATTAATAAAAGGCGCCCCTGTAAAACTAGAAATAATTGGGCTAGTAGCACTGGCATTAGATAGGGACACACCATCATCCATCACAAAATTGACTACACCACCTACCGTCGCCTGCGCCTGGGCCGTATTAAGCGTTAGCGATATCGGCACGACATCCGTACCTTCCACGTCAAAGCTGTCCAACGCACCACCCGCAAAATTAAAGACTAAATCAGATCCCTGATCCTGGATAATACGAAGATCCCCCGTCGCCGGCTCAATCACTGCCGTCACCCCGACCAAAGATGAAGCATTTATTTTTGTCCCTAAATCAGCTAACTGCGCCGCAACAGTACCACCAACCGGCTGAAAATTTATACCATTGAGAGTAATATTCATCACCCCTGACGCATTAGTAAAAGTACCCGCCACAATCGTTGCTTCAGAACTCGCTGAAGCATCAATTCCATCCAACAGACTAAATTGTGAAGCTATTGCCCCCGCGCTCGCATTTGCCGCAGTAACCAACTGACTCGCTGAACCATCAGCAAGAGTCACATCAATTGATTGCGTCAAATAACCATTAGTCAGACCTGCCTGAACCACACCAATAGATGTACCATCAGTGTCAATATTTGAACCACTTTGCGTCAATATTTCTTCAGAAGAATCTAAATTAAAAAATGCCTCTACACTGTTTGTTCTACTAGGCGGCAAGTCACTTGCTTCCACAACCAGATCACCCAAAACACCTGAAACCGTCCCAGTAGAATCAGCCTGAAAACCCTGCACTCGCATCGCGGTGTTATTCACCAAGAAGCCATTTTTATCGACACCGAACTGGCCCGCCCTAGAGTACTTGGCTTCACCACCATCACTCAAAACGAACATACCATTACCGGTAATCGCTAAATCTAAACTATTATCTGTAAAACTGACGTTACCCTGACTATGAAGTTGCCGTATATTCTGTACAGACACCCCGTCACCAGTACTCGTCGCCCCACCACCAAAAAAGCTGTTGGCATAAACATCACCAAACTCAGCCCTAGAGCGCTTAAACCCGACCGTACTCGCATTCGCGATATTATTACCGGTAACTTCCAACTCTGTGGCGGATGCTCTCAACCCACTTAGTGCGACGTTAAATGTCATATGACACCTCTACTGAATAATTATTTAAATTTACTGACAGCGCGTTCTTTTTACTAAAGAACAGCTAGTTAATTTCACGTACATTTTCGAGAGGAATAGACCCCATTCCCGACAAGTTAAGCGTTATTTCACCACTCTGACCGATTGAAACACTATTCACATTGGCCGAAAGTAAAGTATTCATTTGCGTCATTTCCCCGCTCTGATTCGCCTCTACCTTAAAACTGTACTCGTCATAAGGCATATACTCACCATCGCTATTCGTACCATCCCATATAAAAGGAACCGTACCGGCAACTTGTTGCCCCATATTAAAGTTATTCACCAACTCACCTGAGCCATTATAAATATTCACTATTAATGACCCCGTACTCTCAGGTAACTCAATAATGCCACTAATTGTCCCATCAGCCCCCAAAGGAGATTCGGTTCCTGGCACCAACACTGTTCGACCAACCATTGCAGAAGCCTGAAGCGCTTGCGTTGATTGGTACTGAGATGCAAAATCATTAACTGATCCTGATAATTTTTGCATTTCTTCTAACGAAGAAAACTCAGCAAGTTGTGAAATAAATGCACCATTATCCTGAGGCTCTAATGGGTTTTGGTTCTCCATTTGCGCAATCATCAATTCCATAAATTGATTTTTACCCAACTCATTATCACCAGAAGCTTCAACTTTTGGTTCGTAGCGATAATCTGAAAGTACATCACCTGCGGAATTAGTATTAATATCTGTCATAAATTTCTCCGCTCTCTTATTGGCCCAAAGTTAGTAATCGTTGCATCATCGTTTTTGCTGAATCCATCACACTGACATTTGTTTGAAAACTTCTTGAAGCTGATAACATATCAGCCATTTCCTCAACCACATTCACATTAGGATACATGACATACCCCCCCTCATTTGCCATAGGGTGATCTGGCTGATAACGCATATTCAACGGCGCATCACTTTCAATAATTCCTTCAATTTGAACACCTTGAGAAGCCGAGAGCCCCCCACCCATTTCACCAGGCGCCCCGCCCAACGCTTGAGACATTACATCTTGCTGAATGGCTGAAAATATAGGTTTTCGAGCACGATAAACCTCATCAGTACTACTACTGGCACTATCAGCATTGGCAATATTACTAGCAGTCGTATTAAGGCGAATAGACTGTGCCGCCATGCCAGAGCCGGCAATATCAAATATGTTAGTTAATGACATTTTTATTCACCCCTAATCGCATTGTTTAAAGCTTTAAACTTTCCATTTAATAACTGGAAACTCGCTTGATACTGCATTGTATTTTTAGTAAATTCTGCTGTTTCTTGCTGTGTATCTACAGTATTACCATCAAGGGATGGCTGACTAGGCACCCGATACAGCAACTCATTTGAACCTACGGCACTACCATTACCACCTTGAGGCAAATGTTTTCCGTTTGTTGTAGACATCGCTAATTGCCCACCTGCTTGTTGACCCGACTGAACGCCACCAAGAATCGCTTTAAAATCAATATCTCTTGCTTTAAAGCCTGGCGTATCTGCGTTTACCAAGTTATTAGCGAGCACTTCAGCACGCTGAACCCTTACTTCTAGGGCCTTTTGGTGAATACCTAGTGCGTTTTCAAATGAAATTGCCATTTTATCTCCTGTTTATTTCGATACCTTGGCGCTTAAATTGCAATCTAACATTACGCTCTAAAAGAAATAGCGCGACACAACCACCAAACAACTTACGAAATAAAAATAATCGACTAACTTGATTAAATATTTTAATTAATTATCTATTAGCAATTGCAGTGCCAACATATATTATTCTTTATATTCAACGAGTTATATAATTTGAAATATAACAACGGCAAGATCATTCCCAAGTCATTTCAGAAAGTATGCTTGGGACTGGTAATTTGAAATAAATAGAGGAAAGGTAAAGCAAAAAGACATGACAATAATTTAGCTAACAACTAAATAGTTTCTCACTAACCTTCCCAGTTATGAAAATAATCTGATGTATTTAGCTCTGGCACTGGTTTCAACTCGCCTTTTGGGGTACCAATATAAAGAAAACCAACTAAGGTCTCGTGTGCTTGGACACCGAGCTTTTCCTTAACAACAGCATTTGAAGCCATTGGACCTGTTCGCCAAACACCACCAAAACCCACCGACTGAAGCGCTAACAACATGTACCCTATCCCTACGCCACACGAAACAATCTGCTCTTCAACGGGTACCTTTTTATGCACTTGATTTTCTGCAATACCAACCAATACCATTGGCGCCCTTAAAGGCATTGAACGATATTTATCACACTGCACTACTGTCAACCCTGGAGAATCTTTAAGCGCTGCCTCGCAAAGCAGCTCTCCAAGTTGCGTTCTAGCCTCCCCTTCAACCACAAGATAACGCCATGGACGTAATAACATATGATCAGGCGCACGTAATGCTGTTTGAAAAATCTTTTCTAGCACATCTACTGGTGGCGCGGGCGCTTCCAGCCGTGGACTTGAAACTCTTTTACACATTAAATCCAATATTTCTGAACTCATTACTTAGTCCTTTTAATTAGAGTATTCCACCTAAAATTTGTCTACACCAAGAGGAACTGATAATCTGGCGCGCATAGTTTCAATTTCAGTCATGGTTTATCGATTTCACATAATTTATTTAGCCGTAATGACAACTCATACTTCGACTGACTATCATCTTTTAAGGTTTAGATGCGCTTATTAAAGCACACTAAAAATGTAGTATATGATCCAACAGAAAATAAATATGGGTATTGATTCCCCTCCTTCAGTAATGCCAGCATACAATGGGCGCGTTCTAGCTTATCTCATCACCAGCATTACGATGGCCACTGGCATTTTAACAGATCATTTTGATGATCAACTAGTGTGGGCAATCCCTCTTGCCATGCTGTGGCCACATATTCTTTATTTTGTCATTCGCCACTTTAAATTAGACCAAAGCAGCGCAACCCGTGAGAACACACTATTAATTGACGGCGCATTAGCAGGGTTCATTATTGTACTTTATGGTTTCAGCATTACGCCCAGCATATTTGCCCTACTTATGGCTGGTTTTAGTTTTATTGTGGTAGGCAGCATACGAACTTGGCTACTTGGCCACTTGGTCATGCTAATTTCAATCATCATATTTTCGTTAATCTTTGGCATTAATTTTTCAGGCAGTGCACCCACATTACTAAAAATAGTCGCGGGATTAGGCGCGATACTCTTTGTATCAGTAACCGCCTATTACACCCATAAACAGGCTCAAGCGCTTCATAAAGCAAAATCTCAAATCCAACAGCAGCGTGAATTATCGATTACTTTATCTCATAAGTTGGCAAAATACTTATCTCCGCAGGTTTGGCAATCTATCTTTACTGGCGAACGAGATGTTCGACTTGAAACCCAGCGAAAGAAGCTCGCCATATTTTTTTCTGACATCAAAGGTTTTACTGAACTTGCTGAGGAAATGGAGCCAGAGAGCTTAACTGAGCTACTTAACACCTACTTTAATGAGATGTCACAAATTGCATTAAAATATGGCGGCACTATCGATAAGTTTATCGGTGATAGCATTATGATTTTCTTTGGAGACCCGACTAGCAGAGGCGCAAAAGAAGACACACTAGCTTGCGTTTCAATGGCGATTGAAATGCGTAAGCACATGAAAATTTTACGCCAAAAGTGGCAAAGCCAGGGCATAAAAACACCACTGCAAATTCGGATTGGTATCAGTACAGGTTACACCACCGTCGGTAACTTTGGTGCCGAAAACCGAATGGATTATACGATTATTGGAAAAGAGGTTAATTTAGCCTCACGACTTGAAGCACTATCTGAGCCAGGTGAAATTCTTATTTCTTACGAAACATTTTCACTCGTACAAGATAAAGTGATGTGTCGCGATAAAGGCGAGATCACGGTAAAAGGCTTTGCCCGCCCCGTCCCTATCTATCAAATTGTTGATTTTAGACGTGACATCGGCTCAGGACAGAGCTTCATAGAACATGAAGCACAAGGCTTTGCTATGTACATCGATACCGACAAAATTACTGCAAAAGATAAAGAACCCATCATGAGAGCTTTAGAGCGTGTCGTCGATAAACTAAAGGATTAGTCGCTTTTGATACTTAGCCTGTTTACTGCCTTGCGGTTCTAATATCATTAGCGATAGGCGTCCAGTCAGCCGTTGCTCGGTATGGACTTATATCCAACCCTCCGCGACGCGTATAACGCGCATAAACACTTAATGACTCGCATCCACACTTCTTCAATAGTTCAGTAAATATACGCTCCACACAATGCTCGTGAAAATCCTGGCATTGCCGAAAAGATACAATGTAGCGCAAGAAACTTTCATGATTAATTTGCCGGCCACGATACCGAACATAAACAGTCCCCCAATCAGGCTGACCTGTTACTGGGCAGTTTGAACGTAACAAATGGGAGCATAAGAAGCCCTCATAATTAGTTTCGTCTGTATCATCAAGACTTAATAAGTCTGAATTTGGTTGATATTCAAAGCCTTCAAGCTCCAAACCGTCAACACATGAAAATTGTTTTTCATAAAGCAGTGCATCATCAAATTGATCACGTACATCACAAACCTTTACAGATACCTCTCCCCCTGCCGCTTTAGATAAATCACTTACCAAGGTAAGACTTAAGGCTTCAATATTTTCAAACTTCGCATGATTCAAGGAGTTCAGATATAACTTGAACGACTTAGATTCAATCATAAAAGGGCTGTCAGCAGGAATACGAAAATATGCAATACCCACACAAGGCTTACCACGTAAATTCAACCAGGAGAGCTCATAACATGTCCAAAGGTCTTCACCATGAAAAGGCAAAGCTTTACTTGAAGAAAGATTCAAGCTTGCCCTATTCTGCTCACGCGAAAGAGGAAATAATAGCCCTGAATTATACGGGTTATCATATACCGTATCTTTCCCTAACTGGCTGTCATGTGCTTCTGTCATATTTTTAAATCCAATCTAAGTGCGAATGCCCTGCCCTTTATTAAGCAGATATAACGAAAACGAAAATAACATTACAATAAATCCAATAATCATACTAAAAGCAAAGACTATATTAATATCACTTACCCCTAGAATGCCATATCGAAATGTATTCACCATATAGAGAATCGGGTTAAATTTTGAAACTGTTTGCCAAAATTCGGGTAAAAGACTAATGCTATAGAAAACACCACCAAGATAGGTTAAAGGCGTTAAAATAAACGTAGGTACAATTGAAATATCATCAAATTTTGTCGCATAGATCGCATTAATAAAACCTCCTAATGAAAATAAAATGGCGGTCAGAAAAACAATTGATACAGTCACCCACATATGTTCAATATGAAGATTGGTAAAGCCTAACGATAAAAGTGTAACAATAAAACCAACAGCCAGCCCTCGCCCAACGCCTCCCATCACGTACCCAGTTAGCACAACCCAATTTGGAACCGGTGATACAAGTATTTCTTCAATACTACCTTGAAATTTCATGCCGAAAAAAGAAGACACAACATTGGCATAAGAGTTAGTAATTACCGACATCATAATTAAACCGGGAACAATAAACTCCATATAATCGAAGCCTCCCATCTCACCGATTCTAGAGCCAATAAGGTTGCCAAAAATAACGAAATAGAGTGCCATCATAATCGCGGGCGGTAGCAGCGTTTGCACCCAAATACGCGTAAAACGCCGTATTTCTTTGACTACAATTGTCGTAAATGCGACCCATATTTGCATAACAGTCATGATGCTTTCCCTTGATTACTTTTTTGCAGCAAACCTAAAAATAACTCTTCCAAACGGTTAGACTTACTTCTAAAGCTTGTCACGACCCAGTCAAATGGCTTTAAGCATTCAAATAATTGACTAATATTTTGATCTTTCTTAACATCAACTTCTAACTGACCCTCCTCATTAATACGGGCCACAAAGTCACAAAGATCCGGTACATCCGTTAAAGGCTTGTCTGTATCCAGGATGAATGTTTCTATATTTAGCGTTTTCAGTAAGGACTTCATACTTGTATTTTCAAGAATATTCCCTTTATCGATAATCGCAATATTACGGCACAGAGACTCTGCTTCTTCTAAATAATGTGTTGTGAGAATAATGGTCGTGCCTTGCTCATTAAGCTCTTTTAGAAAGGTCCACATAGCACGACGCTGTTCAATATCTACACCAGCCGTCGGTTCATCTAAAATGAGTAATTTAGGGTTATGAACTAATGCTCTGGCAATCATTAATCGCCGCTTCATACCACCCGACAGCATACGGGAAAGAGTATCTCTTTTTTCCCACAACCCTAATTTTTTAAGGTAGAAGTCTGCACTTTCTTTTGCCTTCGCAGCAGGAATCCCATAATAACCTGCCTGAGTAATCAAAATATCACCCACTTTCTCAAACTGATTAAAGTTAAATTCTTGAGGAACTACACCTAAACACGTTTTCGCCTTAACAAGATCTTTCTCCAGATCATGACCAAAGATACTGACTTTTCCTGAAGTTTTATTCACCAAAGATGAAACAATCCCCAAAGTGGTTGATTTACCCGCGCCATTCGGCCCAAGCAAGGCAAAAAAATCGCCTTGTTCAACGGAAATAGAAACACTTTTAAGTGCTTGAAACCCGTTATCGTAAGTTTTACATAGCTTGGATATTTCCAATGCTTTTGTCATTATTGATCTCAACTAATAAGGGTTTTAATCTATGTGGATGAGGTGTCTATCAACCTTGTATTTATAAGTAATTTACCTATAGGCAATGATATCTAGTGCCTTTTTAACAAAAATCAAGCGTAGGTCAATAGTTTTATAATTAGAGATACGTACCCAGCGATCTAACTATAAAGATATATGTGCTAAAAATAGCGCTAAAAAATAGATTCATGTTTAAAACGGAGCAAGTAACGAAACTAGCCTCATTGTCTTTTTATTGATAATTCCGTTGGTAAACAGCGTCGCCCATTTTAGCGATTTGGGCATCAATCATTCTATCAAAAGGCTTCAAAAATATGTTCTGGTCAAATTTTTCATCCAGCACTGATAACAATTTAGATACTGCCTCTATTGTTGCCAAAGCATTTTCTTGTGGTGCTTTACGTATCCGGTAACGGCTCGCTCCTGCATGTTTTAATGACATTGTGGGCAATGTATGCAGCCATTCATTTTTATGTAATATTTCACGTGTATTTCGCCAAGTCCCATCAAGCAATATTACTGAATCAAAGCGAGAAGTCTGTGAATCTGGAAGGGACAAATCAAAACTTAAATCAAGCTCGATATGGAACGGGCTATTCACCATTTTGTGCGAATATAAAAGAATCGGGTTTGAGGTTTTGTAAACGCTCAGAGCATCGAAACACTCAGTTATTGTAAAGGTCGTATTTGAAATCACTTTTGCTTTTTCCAGCCCAAGTTCGACTAAGCGTGCCGTACCTAGTACTTTTTTTATTTCATCAGTATGCTGAAGGATTAAAACAGGAGTTTGATTTGATTGAACTTGAAGCCACTGGCAAATACAGGTCGCTTTTGCCTTATTACATTTAGGGCAATATTGCCGACTCATTAATGCTCCCTGTGATTAGCATGTTGTTATAATATTTTAAAAAACGTATCTATAGACGCACTAACAGCCTCATTTCAGAAATTTTGCTTGTCATTAATATGATCGTAGTCATATTTGACATAGCTATTTATGATGCAATAGACCCCGCAAAATGCTTCCAACTCCAACGAGATTTAGCGCCAGTGAGCAAGAATTCATTTTCGTCAATATTATACGCACCTTTTGGTAAGCTTTCAGAAATATAAAGCCCCTCGTCAGCCGCTTTATTTTGGTTCCATTCTTTTAAATCCACAACTTTGGCATCTTTTAATGGGTATTTATGGTCATCTAAAACAATTATGACTTTTGGAAATAAGCGACGATCTAAATTATGCCCGGTCACAATCCCCACCTCATGAGAGCTCAACTCAACCAGTGTGCCAGTAGGATAAACGCCTACAGCCTCGATAAAACGCTCCACTAAGTCTTCCTGAAAAGCGATATTACGTAATTCAAAAAGGTTTGATACCGCTTGTAGTGGCGATAGACCTTGAGAACCATCTCTAGGGTTAATAAGAGATTGATAATAATCCACCAAGCCTGCAATTTTAGCTAGGATTGGAATGCGACCGCCCGTCACACCCTGCGGATACCCCGTACCATTGTGACGTTCCTGATGAAACTTAACGACCGATACGACACCACTAGGCAAGTCATCCATCTTCTCAAGAATATCAACACTATATTGAACATAGTTTTGATAATTCTTGAGTTCATCAGCAGATAAAGTCTCTGACTTATCTCGTAACTCACTCGGTAATTTCGTTTTACCAATATGTGAAAGTAACACCCCCATAGCGAGCGCTTTAAGCAATGATTTATCTAGACCTAAATGGCGGCCATACACCAATGCCCATATAGATGAATTCACCGAATGCTGATAGCTATAAACATCCTCCTCACTCATTTTTGATAACCAAACCAGTGCATCAGGGTTACGTACAACGCTCTCTACCATCCCTTCTGCCACATTTTCAGTTTCAGCAATAGATACCTCACCACCACCATAAAGCGTATTAAACACACCTGTAATAGCCTCATATACGTGTTGATGAAGCTTCCCAGACCGGGCAACTTCTTTTTTAATCGTCGTTTTCAAGTGATATGTTTGTGGAGATTTAATCACCAACGGGGCTAGCATCACAACTTGGGGCTCGGTGCTTTCTTTTTCAATTTGAGTTACTTTGGGTTTAGGCTTTGAAGAAACCCGGCTTTCATAAACATGTTTCGCTCTCGATTTTCTTTCATCGACATAAACATGCTTACAGTAATCTGCTAGCGCTTTCACATCATCATCATTTCGAATGTAAAAACCTTGCAAGGGAAAGGGAGTTTGATGCCACGGACAATCAAGGTCCGCAATATACATTCCTTCTTTCAAGTGATTTACTTCAATTTTCATTCTGCTTGTGGACATGACGCACCCATTATTTTCAATAAACTCACACTTAAGTGATTAGGATGCTATTTTGACAAAAACTAAGCCGAACTCCACCAAGAAACGTAGGGTTTTGTAAGCTCGGGTAACAACTGAACAGACTTTAGTTAGAATGCTAACTACCTCACATTTAGTCTGCCTATTAGTACGAATAAATGTTTGCTATATCCTGATAATTTAGGCATCAGGATCACAAATAGAAGAGTGTTTAGAAAGAGATGGAATCACCAAATCTAAATCTCGACCCTTAACTTGTTTTGTCGTGACGACATATGGAAGCTCTGAATTAAGAAGGAAATCAATACTTATCTTCTTGCCCTTAACTTTTTTCATTGTTTGCTTCGGACGACAACTTAGGCTGATTAAAACATCGCCTTTCAGAGAGCGTATGTCAGTCGCCCCAAACTGATCTGTAACTGCTCCACATACAATATCGTCTTTTAGCTCCAAACCATGTCGGTCCATATCTTTATTCGAATCAGCACAATAATAAACACCCTCTCTATCACCATCTAAACATCGACGACTTCTACCAAACGAGCTGTCATAAAATATCAGTTTACGCCGACTACATTGTGTTTCAAGCACAACAGGAAAGACTCTAAATTGGTTTCCTGTCCAGCCTTCATATCGTAATGTCTGCCAATGAATGCGGAATTGTCTTAATTCTCCCTCCGAATTTTCAGCCGTGAAAATCCCATAATGGGTTGTATAATCGGTCGTTGCACAACCTGCGGCACCTACAATTACTAGCACACCAATAAAAACGTTAAGTTTTTTGGCAAAATCACTCACTTTCACGAGTCTAATCCTTATCAAAATTTCGCCTGAATAATAACCTGTGTGTATTGAATTAAACAGACTTGATCCACATCAATTTACCCCCCCCCTTTATTATAAACAACTTGACTGCCACTTATTTTCATTTAATAATAATTCTTGTTTAGATTCACATTTAACTTGAAGAGCCTTATTTATGCATTTTCTTAAATCAGTTCGCTTTAACATCCTCCTACTCACCCTTACATTTTTTACCAGTAGCGCTTTTTCGAATGAAGTAAATGTATATTCATATCGACAACCTTTCCTAATTCAACCAATTTTTGACGCCTTCACAAAAGAGTCTGGCATCGATGTCAACGTTGTATTCGCTAAAAAAGGTCTCTCAGAACGACTAGTAAGAGAAGGTAATAACTCACCTGCGGATCTCGTATTCACTGTTGATATCGGTCGTCTAATCGATGTGGTAAATAAAGAATTAGTACAAGGCGTCGACTCAAACATATTAACAAAAAATATCCCTTCTCAATATCGCGACCCTGAAGGCAAGTGGTTTGGCCTAACCACACGTACCCGTTCAATCTACGTGTCAAAAGAGCGCGCTAATCTTACAGAAATTCAAAACTACGAAGACCTTAGCAATCCTGAATGGAAAGGCCGCATATGTACTCGTAGCGGTAAACATCCTTACAACCTGGCCTTAATTGCTTCAATGATTGCTCATCATGGTGAAGAAAAAGCGACCGATTGGTTAAAAGGTGTTAAAGCTAACCTAGCACGTAAGCCACAAGGAAATGATCGTGCCCAAGTAAAAGCAATAAAAGAAGGTGTTTGTGATATTTCTTTAGGTAATAATTATTACTACGGTAAAATGCTAAATAATCCAGACCAAATTGAGTGGGCGAATGCTGTTCATATTACCTTCCCTAACCAAAATAACCGAGGCACACACGTTAACATTAGCGGCATGGCACTTACTAATAGCGCACCAAACAAAGATAACGCAATTAAATTAATGGAATTTTTAAGCGAAAAACTTGCACAACAGATGTATTCTGATCAGAATTATGAGTACCCTGTAAATCCTTCAGTAAAGCCATCTGCCCTCCTTCAGTCTTGGGGTAATTTCAAATCTGATCATTTACCTTTAAGTGAAGTAGCGAAACTGCGAAAGCAAGCCGCTATACTTGTAGATCAGATTGGTTTCGATGAATAGTATTAAATCATCTATTTAAACGATAGAATAAAAAGGCAGACAAGGTGCTGCCTTTTGCATTTTTGATTAAGAAGTACTTTTAAACTATGATTATTCAAACCCAAGAAAAGCCTTGGTTTATTTCTTCTTTAGTCATCGCTTTACTTATCAGCTTGCCTATATTAGCTGTACTCTACCTTGCAATATTTCCTGATGAAAATGCTTGGCCTCATTTACTCAATACAGTCCTACCATCCTATTTAAAAAACACCCTTATTTTAATGACTGGCGTAGGCTTATTAACGCTTGCCATCGGTACTGGTTCAGCCTGGCTGATTGCCACCTATGACTTTCCGGGAAAACGCTGGCTAAGCTGGGGGCTTCTGCTTCCTTTTGCGATGCCCGCTTATGTTGTTGCTTACGTTTATACTGATCTACTGGAATATGCAGGATTGATTCAAACAGGGCTCCGTTCACTATTTTCTTGGACTAGCAGTCAAGATTACTGGTTTCCTGAAATTCGTAGTATGGGCGGAGCAATTTTGATGATGTCTTTAGTGCTATATCCCTATATTTATATGCTTGCAAGAGCGGCATTTTTAGAGCAATCAATCTCGCTCTATCGCATTGCTAGAAGCTTAGGCTCCTCTCCATTACAATTTTTTTACCGGGTATCGCTTCCTATTGCTAGACCCGCTCTTGCCGTCGGTTTAGCTTTAGTATTAATGGAAACACTGAATGACTTTGGCACTGTTGACTATTTTGCTGTACGCACACTCACAGCTGGGCTTTACGATACGTGGCTGAACATGGGTAATTTAGGTGGTGCTGCACAAATTGCCGTATTGATGGTCGTGGTTGTGGTGATATTAATTTCACTTGAACGTTACTCCAGAAGGCAACAGAAACAATTTAACTCTAGAAATCCTGGTGCGCCGATCCCAACGATAAAACTTACAGGGAAGTATGCCTACGGAGCCTCCATACTCGCTTTTATACCCGTATTATTTGGGTTCTTGATCCCTTTCATAATACTTAGTTATTATGCAATTAATTATTTTGACGTAAGTTGGAGTAGTAACTTTGTCACGTATGCCTTAAATAGTTTTTCACTGGCAGGCATGGCTGCGATCATCACTTTAATTCTCGGGTTAGTGCTCGCGTATAGTAAACGTATGAATAAAAATAAAGCCACTCGCTTCTTTGTTGGCTTTGCCAGCTTAGGTTATGCAGTACCGGGCGCGGTGCTTGCCATTGGCATTATCATCCCATTTGCTGCATTTGATAATTTTATTGATGGCATCATGAGAGAATATTTCCAAGTCTCAACGGGACTCATTCTTAGCGGCACAGCTTTCGCTATTGTTTTTTCTTATTCTGTGCGTTTTCTGGCAGTTGCTTCAGGTTCTATTGAGTCTAGTCTTGATAAAGTAACGCCTAATATGGACATGGCCTCTCGTTCAATGGGGCACAGCCATTTAAGTACCTTAATTCGAGTACATCTCCCCATTATCAGACGAGGTGCGCTAACAGCGATGCTGGTCGTCTTTGTAGACTGTTTAAAGGAACTACCAGCGACCTTGATTTTGAGACCGTTTAATTTTGAAACACTTGCGACACAAGTCTATCAATTTGCTTCCGATGAACTATTAGAACAAAGTGCGCTTTCGGCACTCGTGATTGTATTAGTCGGCATTATTCCTGTTATTTTGCTTGATAAGAGTATTAGCAAAAAACGAGAATAGTCATTCAGGACGGGCTGTACATTCCTTTATCACACTTTATTCCAGTTAATTTCACTTTCCCTCCGTTAATAATTGCCATCCGAAGCAATATTCGCTAAGTTTTGCTTACATTTTTTTACTTGTCCAAGGCAATCAATATGGCGCAATACGTATTTACGATGAATAGGGTTGGAAAAGTAGTCCCCCCTAAAAAAGAAATACTTAAAGACATCTCCCTTTCTTTTTTCCCTGGTGCAAAAATTGGTGTTTTAGGCTTAAACGGCTCAGGTAAATCAACTCTGCTACGTATCATGGCAGGCATAGATAAAGAATATACAGGCGAAGCACGGGCACAACCGGGCATCAATGTTGGCTATCTTTCTCAAGAACCAGAATTAGATGAAAGCAAAGATGTTCGAGAAAATGTTGAAGATGGTCTAAAAATCGTCAAAGATGCCTTAACCCGCCTAGATCAAGTTTACGCTGAATATGCTGAGCCCGAAGCTGATTTCGATGCGCTAGCCACAGAGCAGGCTAAGCTCGAAGCCATCATTGAAACCAATGACGGCCACAATCTTGATAGAACACTTGAAGTAGCCGCTGATGCATTAAGACTTCCACCTTGGGATGCGGATGTAAAAAATCTATCGGGTGGTGAAAAACGGCGCGTTGCTCTTTGCCGCTTATTACTATCTAAACCAGACATGCTATTGCTCGATGAACCAACTAACCATCTCGATGCCGAAAGCGTTGCATGGCTAGAAAGATTTTTACATGATTACCCTGGTACTGTGGTTGCCATCACACACGATCGCTATTTCCTTGATAATGTCGCTAGCTGGATTCTTGAACTTGATCGAGGCCACGGCATTCCATTCGAAGGAAACTATTCGCAATGGCTTGAAGCAAAAGGACAGCGACTAGAACATGAAAAGAAGCAAGATGATGCCCGTAGCCGTAGTATTAAATCAGAACTTGAATGGGTAAAAAGCAACCCTAAAGGCCGTCATGCAAAGAGCAAAGCGCGATTACAACGCTTTGCCGAACTCAGCTCACAAGAAACCCAAAAACGTAACGAGACGATGGAAATATACATCCCTCCTGGCCCTCGCTTAGGTGATTCTGTCATTGATTTAGACCATGTCAGTAAAAAGTTTCAAGATAAATTACTTTTTGATGATTTAAATTTCACCATCCCCCCTGGCTGTATCGTTGGTATTATCGGCGGAAATGGTGCGGGTAAATCTACATTATTTAAACTAATCTCTGGCGATGAATCTGTTGACAGCGGCGATGTAAAACTAGGTGAAACCGTCAAATTAGCCTACGTTGAGCAAAATAGAGATCTAGACAATAACAATACTGTCTGGGAAGAGATTGGTGAAGGCAATGACATGATTCAAATTGGTAACTACCAAACACCTTCACGCGCTTACGCAAGCCGCTTTAACTTTAGGGGCAATGACCAACAAAAGAAAGTGAATGAGCTTTCAGGCGGGGAAAGAAACCGTTTACATTTAGCCAAACTTCTTAAGCAAGGAGCAAATGTTTTACTGCTAGATGAGCCAACCAACGATCTTGATGTTGAAACACTACGGGCACTGGAAGAAGCTATCTTGGCATTTCCGGGCTGTGCCGTCGTTATTTCTCACGATCGATGGTTTTTAGATCGAATTGCAACGCATATGCTCGCTTTTGAAGGTGACAGTGAAGTTGTTTGGTTTGAAGGTAATTATAGCGAATATGAAATAGATCTTAAAAAGCGTAAAGGCGAAACGACAAAGGCCCCCACAAGAATGAATTACAAAAAACTCGCTTAAAGCTCAATCAAAGTGAAATAAGTGGGCAATAATTTGCACTTAAGGCTTATTCAACATATATTTTGGATAAGCCTGATTTTTGGTTTAAATCGCTTTTTAAAGGACATAAACATGGCCGACGCCAATAATGATAATAATCAAGATGAACGACGCCAGTTCAGCCGCATACTTTTTAATGCCGAATGCACCTTACATCAAAATGATCTTGAATGGTCCACTCAAGTACTCGACATATCTATGAGAGGTCTTTTGTTACATAAACCTGATCACTTTTGTTTTGATAAGAACGAACCTTACGAAGCCACCATCAACCTCTCAGGTAGTGATAGCCACATTATTATGTCACTAAACCTATCTCATGAAGATGCCAGTACATTAGGATTCCGTTGTAAGTATATTGATATCGATAGCATGACTCATCTTAGACGATTGGTTGAACTGAACCTTGGTAGTGAGGAAATGCTCAAAAGAGAACTAGACGCGCTAACAGTACTTTAATAAAAAGCATTCATTAGTACTTAAAACAAAACTCTAAAATAGAGCACTTAATAAATCCGATAATTTTTTAATGAGCACTACTTCCATGCCCTCAATGTTCTGGCGTGGTTTATTACCATAAGGGATAATCGCTCTTTTAAAACCATGCTTTAATGCCTCTTGAATACGCTCTTGTCCGCTTGGTACTGGCCTAATTTCACCAGATAAACCAACCTCTCCAAATAGCACTAAGTCTTGTGGTAATGCGACAGCCCGTAAACTTGAAACAATGGCTGCAATACTTGCTAAATCTGTGCTCGTTTCAGTTGTTTTAACGCCTCCTACCAAATTGACATAGACATCCTGGTCTCCACAATGAACACCACCATGACGGTGTAAAACAGCCAGCAACATAGAAAGTCTGTTCTGATCTAAACCAAGCGCTACACGCCTTGGGTAGCTTCCCTGACTTTCATCTAGTAATGCTTGAAGCTCTACAAGCAAAGGTCGTGTTCCTTCCCATAAAATGGTAACTGCACTTCCAGGCATCGCTTCAGTACCACGATTCAAGAAAATAGCGCTAGGGTTTTTCACCTCCATCAAGCCCTTCTCAACCATAGCAAACACACCAAGCTCATTCACAGCGCCAAAGCGGTTTTTAATCCCTCGCAATGTTCTAAAACGTGAATCATTTGACCCCTCAAGCATAATCGAACAATCAATCATATGTTCAAGTACTTTTGGCCCTGCAATCGAGCCATCTTTTGTCACATGCCCGACCAAAAACAACACCATACCAGACTGCTTAGCCATACGCGTCAGCCTTGCAGCACACTCACGCACTTGAGAAACACTTCCTGGTGCAGACTCAATCAAGTCAGTTAACATCACTTGAATACTATCGACAACTAATACTCTCGGTTTAAGAGAGTCCACGGTTGATTCAATCGCTTCTAGGCGAGTTTCTGAAAATAGTTTCAAGTTGTCTGCATTTAAACCTAGACGCTTAGCACGCATCGCAACTTGTTGTAGCGATTCTTCACCGGTAATATAAAGCACATCCATACTCGTCGCCAGCGAGCAGACGGTTTGAAGTAAAAGCGTACTTTTTCCGGCACCAGGGTGCCCTCCAACCAAAATAGCCGAACCTGGCACTAAACCACCACCTAAAACACGATCAAACTCACCGATACCTGAAGTAAAGCGGGGCTGAGCTTTAAGGTCGATTGACCCTAAAGTTTGAATTTCTGAAGAAGTTCCTGCGAAGCCTGCCGATGCGACCCCTCTAACGGTAGGAGATTTAGATAGTTTTATCTCTTTAATCGTATTCCATTGCCCGCAATCTGGGCATTGTCCCTGCCACTTTGAGAGATCAGAGCCGCAATCAGTACAAACAAAAGCTGATTTATTTTTTGCCATTATATTTAACTTCAACCGTACCTTTTAATTTATGCTAAGTATTTACTCGGGGTTACTTATTCTTCCACTGGTTTCAAAAAGTCGCGATTTAAAAGATCATTCCAATTTGTATTAATAGCATAATCGGGATCAAAACGGCCATTACCGGTACTATCACCATTATAATCAACGTCTAATAACATTAGATTCTCTTCTACAACAACTCTAACTTGCTCAAGGCCTTGAGCCAAAATGTCAAATTCTCCTTTCTGGGGGTGTTCATCCCCTCTTTCGCCAATAACTTCATCGAAAATAGACACAGTTAATAGACCTGGAAATACTGCTGATTCAACACTACCGCTTAATTTTGTATCAAATAAATAGCTACCAGTTTTAGATCCTTGAACTTTAGCAATAGTGAAGTCCCCCATTTTGAAAATTCCAATACTATTTTCTTGCTTAATGGTCGTTGTAAAGTTGCTATCTCTAATTTCATGAGTAAATGCTTTAGAGTCACCCGTTCCATCTATCATATTCAGAGCACCGTCAATCTGATACGTTGTTGCTTCTTTTTTAACAGAAAAACCGGTTAATGTTGCACTCAGCTGCCTTTCAAATTGTTGACAATTAACTTGAGTACTAAGTTGTTCTTCAACACCGTAAACCTGAATATCATTAATCCCTGTCACCACATTTCCAGATTCATCTCTTGGGTAGTTTATTACAATAACCTTTTCATCATCCTCAATAACATACTCTGCCAATACACTCTGTTGAATAATAGTATTTTCTTCATCATCTAAAATCGGCTCACCATCCTCATCTGTTTCAACCTGGAAAACTGGATTACCATCTGCATTGACAACAAGTACGCCCGCATCATCTACCATTTGTATTTTACCAAAGACTTCTATCTTCAGTTCATCTTGATAATTTAAAAATCGAACATCATCTGCCACAACGCCAATTACTTTTATATCACCCAAATTCGAACTAGTGGTATCAAAAGTATTGAAGAGAGAATTAAGCTCAACACTATTCAGTCTAATATCACCTATTGCTAAATTACTATCCCGTGTTGGAAGAACAGACGACAATGACACTCCGTTATCTAATACTTCATTTTGTATAAGGTCTTGCTCCCGACCTCTGGCATCTATTAATTCTGCCAACAAACTGGTTTCTGCCATTTTGTTATTCTCGCTTAATTCTGCTTGTAAATTAACTAAGCAGGAAACTGAGTCTGGTTCAAAAAATTCATCACTTAAGCCATCAATTTTTGTATATTTAGCCGTTAATTGACCGTTGTGCACCCAACCCAATTCATTGACAAAGTCTTCATATTGGACTGTTACCCTGTCACCAGAAACATACTCCTCCTCAACCGGGAAACTATAGTCGCCTACAACAGATTTTTGTTTAGCTGGAAAACTATAAAGCGCAACTCCACTATCAGGAGTGTCAGGATCATCAAAACAATACAATGCAATTCCAACATCATCAGTCGTACGGCTAGGAAAGTCGGAGCAACTCAAAGCAAGGCCATCCGATAATGCAGGAACATCAATACTCTCCACTTTGACAGCACCATCAGGTAAGTCTGACGCATCTAAAAAGTCAAAAACTGGAAGATACAAATGAGTCAGAAAGGTCGCTTGTATCACCCCTAAAGTAACTTCTTCAGCATTATCCAAACTAATGTCGACTGTTTTATTATCAGTATCAAAATTTTTATCTTCTGTACAGGCAGCCAGAAAAAATGAAAATGTAAAAATTACCAATAACTGTAATCTGAGTATCATTGTAATTCCTTAGAGTATCTTACGTTCAACTAAAGATTGTATTAGAACTTGCGGGAAGGTGAAATGGGGGCGTGTTTCAAATGTGACGCATGTGCTGCTATCTGCTCACATCTGAAACAATTCAAAGGGTTTAAACGTGGTATTGAGCACTAAACTCATGCACAGCTTCAACAAAAACACCGGCATGCTCAGGATTTACAAACTGATGAATCCCATGCCCTAAATTAAAGATATGCCCCGCTCCCGAGCCATACGATTTCAGAATTCGCTGAACCTCTGCCCGTATTTGTTTAGGCGATGAATATAAAACGGAAGGATCCATGTTGCCTTGCAAAGCAACTTTATCACCCACTAAAGCTCTTGCTCTACCAATATCCATCGTCCAATCTAAACCTAATGCATCAGCCCCAACATTAGCCATTTCGGGCAACCAAATACCCCCACCTTTGGTAAATAAGATAACGGGGACTTTTCGACCATCATGCTCCTTTATTAAGCCTTTAACGATCTTTTGCATATAAGACAACGAAAACTCTTTATACGCGACATCACTGAGGTTGCCACCCCATGTATCAAATATTTGTACCGCTTGCGCACCAGCTTTGATTTGAGCATTGAGGTAATCAATCACCGACAGCGCTAATTTTTCCAACAGCTGATGCATGACTTCTGGCTGCGAATACATCATCGCTTTAACATGACGAAAGTCTTTGGAGCTCCCACCTTCAACCATGTAAGTCGCTAAAGTCCAAGGGCTACCAGAAAATCCAATTAAAGGTACGCGACCATTCAATTCTCTACGAATAGTTGAGACCGCATCGGTCACATAAGCTAGATCACTCGCAGTATTGACAACAGGTAAGGCTTCTACATCTTTTTCGGTGCGTACAATTTCACGAAACCGCGGCCCCTCTCCTGCCTCAAAATATAAGCCCTGCCCCATGGCATCAGGAATCGTTAAAATATCTGAAAATAAAATTGCTGCATCAAGCGCATAACGCTCTAAAGGCTGAATGGTCACTTCACATGCTAGCTCTTTATTTTTACACAAACTTAAAAAGTCGCCTGCCTTTGAGCGTAATTCTCGATACTCTGGCAGGTATCGACCCGCCTGTCGCATCATCCAAACGGGGGTTACATCTACCGGCTCACGAGCCAAAGCGCGAAGAAAGCGATCATTTTTTAACTCAGTCATACTATTCTCTTTCCCATTTATCACATCGGCTAGCATTCAAGGATGCCAAACCATACAAAAAAGGCACGAATTTTTAAATCCATGCCTTTTCTAATCAGTTTAAAAGCTAAACATCTAAAAAGTCGAGAATACCTTCAGCAGCTTTTCGGCCTTCAGCAATGGCTGTTACTACAAGGTCGGACCCTCGCACCATATCTCCACCAGCAAAAATTTTAGGGTTAGTGGTCTGAAATGGAAACTTAGATTCCTCTGGTGCAACAACCCCGCCCCAATTATTCAAATCAACCTTGACGTCACCCAACCATTCAGGAGGGCTAGGTTGAAAACCAAAAGCAATCAATACGGCATCAGCAGGAACAATCTCTTCACTACCAGGAATTACTTCAGGACGACTACGACCATTTTCATCGGGCTCACCAAGCTTTGTTTGAACAAACTTAATACCTTCAACTTTACCATCACCAACAATTGCTACAGGTTGTCGGTTAAAAAGAAAATCAACGCCCTCTTCTTTTGCATTTTGAACTTCTTTTCTTGAGCCAGGCATATTCGCTTCATCACGACGGTAACCACAAATAACTTGCTTAGCTTGCTGACGAATTGAGGTACGATTACAGTCCATCGCCGTATCGCCACCACCTAAAACAACAACACGTTTATTCGCAACATTAATAAAGTCACTTTCAGACTTTTCAAAACCTAAACGTCGGTTCACATTAGACACTAGAAAAGGTAAAGCATCATAAACACCCGGTAAATCTTCGCCCGGAAACCCACCTTTCATATAAGTATAAGTACCAAGCCCCATAAAGACCGCATCATACTCTTCAAGTAAAGCCTGAATCGTAATATCTTTTCCAATATCAGTATTTAAACGAAACTCAATCCCCATATCTGTGAAAATTTCACGACGCTGGGACATCACTGTTTTCTCAAGCTTAAACTCCGGGATACCAAATGTTAGCAAGCCACCAATTTCAGGATTTTTATCAAAGACCACTGGTTTCACACCATTGCGTACCAACACATCTGCACACCCAAGCCCAGCAGGACCTGCACCAATCACGGCGACTTTTTTATCCGTCCATACCACGTTAGACATATCTGGACGCCAGCCCATCGCAAATGCAGTATCTGTTATATACTTCTCAGTCGACCCAATGGTAACGGCGCCGAAACCATCATTCAGTGTACAAGCTCCCTCACATAATCGGTCTTGAGGACAAACTCGCCCACAAACTTCAGGTAAAGTATTAGTTTGATGACATAATTCAGCGGCTTCAAAAATATTCCCTTCTGAAACTAGTTTTAACCAGTTTGGAATATAGTTATGAACCGGACACTTCCACTCACAATACGGATTACCACACTCCAAACATCTGTGCGATTGATCTGCAGCCTCTTCTTTCTTATAGGGCTGGTAGATCTCACCAAAATCATGCGTACGCCCTTTCATTTCAATTTTCTTAGGGTCTACACGCCCCACATCAATAAATTGAAAATCATTATTTAAACGTTTTGCCATTTTAAACCTCATAAACCAAATCTTTTTTAACCCGCTCTCACGAACCAGTTTTCTATAAACTATCGCCTTTCTTTCAACTATTCAGGGCGTGAGCGCATATTTTCAAGTAAGTTTTTCAAATTGGCAGCCTTTGGTTTAACTAACCAGAAACTAGCAACAAAGTCTTCAAAATTTTCAAGAATTTCTCTACCCCAGTCGCTCGACGTTTCAGCTACATGCTCTTTTAACACGCCACGTAAATGATTACGATATGGTTCCATCTGCTCTGCAGAAATTCGCTGAATTTCAACCAGTTCATGATTGTATTGATCAACAAAAGTTTTATTTTGGTCAAGCACATAAGCAAAACCACCTGTCATACCAGCACCAAAATTATAGCCAGTATTGCCGAGCACAGTAATTAAACCGCCCGTCATATACTCACAACAGTGATCCCCAACACCTTCTACAACAGCCATCGCTCCTGAGTTACGAACACCGAAACGCTCGCCAGCTGTACCCGCGGCATACAATTTTCCACCCGTTGCGCCATACAAACAAGTATTACCAATAATAGAAGTATCTTGAGACTTAAACACACTTCCTTCAGGGGGTCGAACGGTCAATTTTCCACCCGTCATACCCTTACCAACATAATCATTGGCATCACCTTCAAGATCCATATTGAGCCCGCCAGCATTCCATACACCAAAGCTTTGACCAGCAGTACCTTTAAGCTTTAATGTAATCACATCGCCAGCCATGCCCTGATTACCATGTCGCTTAGCAATTTCACCCGATATTCTTGCACCAATAGAACGATCACAATTATTGACATTATATGAGTATTCTCCACCCAATTTTTCTTCAATCGTAGCAAGCATATCCGTAACCATTGTTTCAGCTAAACCACCTTGGTCAAAAGGTTCATTTTTCAATACTTGGCATGTGTGCGGCTTGTCTTTAGGAATCCCTGCTGTAGACAAAATAGGCGATAAATCCAGCTGAGCCTGTTTAGAGGTGTCGCCAGACAAGATAGTTAGTAAATCAGTACGTCCAACCAATTCATCAAGTGTCCGTATTCCTAGTTTTGCCATCCACTCTCTGGTCTCTTCGGCCACAAAGCGGAAAAAATTCATGACCATTTCAACCGTACCATTGAAATGCTCGTCCCGAAGCAGCTCATTTTGAGTCGCAACACCTGTCGCACAATTATTTAGGTGACATATTCTTAAATAACGACAACCCAACGCAACCATTGGCGTTGTACCAAAACCAAAGCTTTCAGCACCAAGCATCGCTGCCTTAACAACATCTAAACCAGTTTTCAGCCCGCCATCTGTCTGTAACCGAACACGTCCACGAAGATCGTTCCCTCTCAACGTTTGGTGCGCCTCACTTAAGCCTAGCTCCCAAGGAGAACCAGCATAACGAATAGAAGTTAACGGACTTGCGGCCGTTCCACCGTCATAACCTGAAATTGTAATTAAATCTGCATAAGCTTTTGCAACACCCGCCGCGATTGTACCAACACCAGGCTCAGAAACGAGCTTGACTGAAACGAGTGCACTAGGGTTGACTTGTTTAAGATCGAAAATAAGCTGTGCTAAATCTTCAATCGAATAGATATCATGATGCGGAGGTGGTGATATAAGTGTTACACCTGGCACCGAATATCGTAGCGTCGCAATCAAATCATTCACTTTACCACCCGGTAACTGCCCACCTTCACCTGGTTTAGCTCCTTGAGCAACTTTGATCTGAATAACATCTGCACTACTTAAGTAATGCGGCGTAACGCCAAAACGACCTGAAGCAACCTGCTTTATTTTTGAACGTTTTTCAGTACCAAAGCGAACAGCGTCTTCGCCACCTTCTCCAGAGTTGGATCGACCACCTAAGCGATTCATCGCAACAGCAAGCGCTTCATGCGCTTCTGGAGATAATGCGCCTAAAGACATTGCCGCCGAGTCAAAACGTGGAAATATATTCTCAACCGGCTCTACTTCACTTAAAGGTATGCTTTCAAGCTTTTCACTTAAACCAAACAGGTCGCGAAGGGTTGAAACTGGACGATTATTAACTAGATCTGCATATTCTTTAAATACACCGTAATCACCTGTTTCTACTGCTTTCTGGACAGTATTAATTACATCAGGGTTAAATGCATGATATTCCTGTCCGTGAATAAACTTCAGCATGCCGCCAGGTTGAATTGGTTTACGTGCTTTCCATGCTTCTTGTGCCAATAACTGCTGTTCATTCTGAAAGTCTAAAAATAAAGCCCCTTGAATCCGGCTAGAAACACCTTTAAAACAAAGACTTACAATACCATCCGATAAACCAACCGCTTCAAATAACTGTGACCCACGATATGAAGCAATCGTTGAAATACCCATTTTAGACATGATTTTTAACAGGCCTTTTCCTATACCGCGGCGATAATTATTTTTGGCCTCAATCGGGTCCATTAACATTTCGCCTGTAGTTATCAGGTCAGTCATTACCTGATAAGAAAGGTAGGGATAAACAGCGGTCGCACCAAAACCAAATAATACGGCAAAATGATGTGGATCTCTGGCAAAGCCCGTCTCGACAACAATATTCGAATCACAGCGTAAGCCTTTGTCAACCAAATGATGATGAACCGCACCAGTCGCCATAAAGGCATTAATTGGAAGCTCTTCTTGCTTAATATCTTTATCAGAGAGCACTAGAATAACTTTGCCCGCCTGAACAGCTTCCTCTGCCTGTAAACAAACATGCTTAATCGCGGCTTCTAATCCTTGCTCTTCTCTATACTGCAGACGAATTGTTTGACTAGGAAAACCTTTTTGCTGCTCAGTCAAACACGCAAATTTAGCAGGAGATAGTACAGGCGTCGCAAGAATGATTCGCTGTGCATGCTCTGCAGTCTCTTCAAATACATTATGCTCGACACCAACACATGTCTCTAAGGACATAACTACCGCTTCGCGCAATGGGTCAATTGGGGGGTTCGTTACTTGTGCAAATTTTTGTCTAAAATAATCAGATACGGACCTTATTTTTGAAGAAAGTACTGCCACAGGCGTATCATCACCCATCGAACCTACTGCTTCTTGGCCGTTTTCTGCAAGCGGCCTTAGAATCTGGTCACGCTCTTCATAAGTCACCTGAAACATTTTCATCTGTTCTTTAAGCTCGCCAGCTGACATCGGATCAAATGCTATATGTTCTTTATCTAGTGTTGCTTCAACACGCGTTGCATTCTCACGCAACCATTTCTTATACGGGTGCGCTGACTTAAGGCGATTATCAATATCGTCAGTATGGAGTATTTCGCCTGTATGCGTATCAACCGCGAGTATTTGACCTGGGCCGACACGACCCTTCGCCACTACATCTTCAGGTTTGTATCCATAAGTACCAATTTCAGATGCAACAGTCAGGTAACCATTCTTTGTCATTACCCATCGGCTAGGTCTCAAACCATTTCTATCTAACAGACAAACCGCATATCGTCCATCAGTTAATACGACCCCTGCTGGGCCATCCCATGGTTCCATATGCATACTGTTGTATTCATAGAATGCACGTAAATCGTTATCCATTGTATCAACATTCTGCCAAGCTGGCGGAATCATCATTCGTACAGCTCTAAATAAATCGACACCACCAGCAAGTAGAACTTCTAACATGTTATCCATGCTTGAAGAATCTGAACCGGTTCGATTCACTAAAGGTGAAATCGCGTCTAAATCTGGTAGGTCAGGTGTTGAGAATTTACCTGCCCGCGCAAGAGCCCAATTTCGGTTGCCATCAATTGTATTTATTTCGCCATTATGCGCCAAACTTCTAAACGGCTGAGCTAATGGCCAACGAGGCATCGTGTTCGTTGAAAATCGCTGATGGAATACACAAATTGATGTTTCAAGCGCATCGTTTCCTAAATCCAAATAAAATGCTGGCAAGTCGACAGGCATCATCAAACCTTTGTATGAGACAACCTGCTCTGAAAGGCTACAAACATAAAATTCTTCATCATCTTTTAAAGTGATTTCGGCTAAACGACGCGCCATAAATAACTTTAACGCCAACTCTCTCTCAGTTAATGAGTTAGCTGAAATGAATATTTGCTCAATAGAAGGTAAACAATCTAATGCCATTGGCCCAAGACAATCATTATTCGTTGGAACTTCTCTCCAACCAACAACAACCAAGCCTTGCTTTTTTATTTCAGAGTTTAATGCCGTACGAGCGGCCTCTGCTTTTTGTGCATCTTGTGATAAAAATATCATCCCGATACCATAATGCTCACCTAGATCAGCATTAAATTTATCTTTAGCAATTTTACGCAAGAAAGAATCTGGTTTTTTAAGCAACAAACCACAACCATCACCTGTTTTCCCATCGGCAGCAATACCACCTCGATGCGTCATACACGTTAATGATTCGATCGCCGTCAACAATAGATCATGACTTGGCTGCCCCTTCATTTGAGCAATCAAACCAAATCCACAGTTATCTCTAAATTCTTCGGGGCGAAACAAACCTGCTGCCATAACCTTCTCTCTAAAAAATATCATTTAAAATCATATAGTTATAAATACCAACTATTTATTAACCCTATGACGATGAAAATTGGGGTTGGATATTTTACACACGGATCCAGTCTAGAACAAATATAAAGACTAGTTTTATGTAAAAATAAAAAACGCTAAAGGGGGAGCAAAAATTAAATAGTTACTTTTCAATAACTTAACACAAAAATAATTTTACAATTCACTTCGGATAAGAGCTCAGTATTCCATCAAATTGCCTTAGCCAAGGCCCTTGCTTTTGAACCACACTGGACGCAGTTGAAACGGATTTCTGAGCAACCTTCTTAGACGCAAAGCTACCATAAAACACAACAAACCAATCTCGTCCCTTATAAAGGGTTTTTAAATAATAGAGCTCTGGATCAACTATACCAGCCTGTTCAATAAACTTAATAGCTGTTTCTTCACTATAACTACCCAATAATTGAGCTGAGTAGTTTGTTGAAGGCTGAGATACAACCCAGCTTTTAGATCTAAAACTTTCGGGCATTTTAGATAATTTTTCCTTCGCTACACTTTTACTTGTTACTATAGCCCCAACATCTATATTACTAGCAACCGATTTAACGACAACCGAGCTTGACTTTACAGCTGACACATTAGTGTTTGATGCTCGCTTCTTTATTATTTCATTAGAAACTGGCACTACCACCGCCTCGGCAACACTCCTTATTTCGCTTTGTTTACTCAGTTTCATTTGCGAAACAGATTCTGGCTCAACAGTTAAAACATTCTTCGATTTACTCTCTGAACTCGCAGCAACGTTGCTACTTGGGGAACCCACAATCGTATCATTGCCACCCTGAGGAGCAAGAATCTCATCATCAGGTGCACTTTCTATAATAGCAAGGTCAAGCATTTTCAATCTCGCATCTCGCTGCAATGCGATTAAATTTTCTTTTTCAATTTTAGCCTGATGATCACCGTTTGACTCATCTACTTCCTGCTCCGCCATGCCATCGAAATCCATCGATGAGAAATCCAGCAAACCATGCTGGTAAGAAACTAAAACAAATGATAGAAGCAATAAACCAGCAATAGAAAGCAGTACTTTATGCGCCATATGATTTACGCTTGATGTTTCTGCTTCGGGCAAACCTAACTCAAAAACAATATAAGCAAAAAATCGATTAATTCTCCCCGGCAAACCTTTACCCATTTTAGCCAGTGTCTCTCGCTGCCCTTCAGATAGCGATATTTGCTCAAGGCAACCCGCCGACGCCAAGCGACATTGAATGTATTCAACCATTTCACTACTTGTAAGCGGTTTTAATTGGATCTGGTGCAGTTTTTCATCTAGCCCCTCCCCTCCTTCTGAGGCAAACCTAAGCAATGTCGGTGTACCTACTAATAGAAGCACCACACCACTTTCAACTGGGAGCGACCTAAAAACAGAAAAATAAAGCTGTAACTCTTCTTTTGAAAGTAAATCAGCGTCATCAATAACGAGTAATGTTCGCTTACCAGACTCTTGAAACGTTAGATCACACTTTTGAATCAGCCGGAACAAAGTCTGATCAGCTCTTTCCCCTTCGACCCCCGCTAATCCATCCAGTTCAGCAAAACAATTAACAGAACTTCCATTTTCAGGCTTTTCAACACCCGATCTATTTCTGATAAATTGAGCGGCATTTTTATGGACAAAAATCTTTAGCTCACTACTATGAGTTTGAACAAAACGCTCAATAAGTGAAGTTTTCCCTGCCCCAATTTCACCTGTAAGCAATAAAACCATGTCACCAAAAATAGATAAATGCCTTAGCGTTTCTATATTATGTTTACGTTGTGCATCTTCGAAAAAGCATGAGTTTTCTATCGAAAATGGATCTTCATTTAATTTAAAATGAGAAATTAACTGCTCTGTTAAGGCTCGATTTTTAGTAGATTCATCCATCAATACAAAATTCTCCACATCTAGGCGTCACATTTAATCCAGACAATAATTTTATTTACTTAAAACCGCATTTAAATTCTCTGATGAGAATTCAGAGCTTACAAAGGCCTCCCCAATAGAGCGCATTAGCACTAGCCTTAACGTACCATCTAATACTTTTTTATCTACTGACATCAAGCGTTGATACTCTTGTACCAACATCCCTTCGGGCCCATTTATAGGAAGATCCGAATCAATTAAAATAGCGCGAACTCGCTCTACATCCTGATTCGTCAATATGCCTTCGAGGCACGATAGCTCTGCTGCCATAACCATACCTGCAGCAACCGCTTCTCCATGAAGCCAAACACCGTAACCTTTGTAGGTCTCTATCGCATGACCAAAGGTATGACCTAAATTCAAAATCGCACGCAAGCCGCCCTCTTTTTCATCAACCTCTACAATCTCCGCTTTACAAGAGCAAGACACCTTTATCGCATAAGTCAATGCATCAGAATTAAGCGTTTTAATTTTTTTAATATTTTTTTCTAGCCATTCAAAAAACTTTGACTCTCTTATCAACCCATATTTAATTACTTCAGCAATACCTGCCGACACTTCATTAGGCGGCAATGTCTGCAATGTTAAAATATCAATCAATACCGCTTTTGGCTGATAAAATGCACCAATCATATTTTTACCCATAGGGTGATTGATCGCTGTTTTCCCCCCTACTGATGAATCTACCTGTGAAAGCAAAGTAGTAGGGACCTGGATAAAATCGACCCCTCTCTGGTACGAAGCCGCAGCAAACCCTGCCATATCCCCTACAACACCACCACCAAGCGCTACAATTGTGGTTTTTCGTGAATGCGTATTTTCAAGTAACGCATCGAAGATCAAGTTAAGTGTTTCCCAATTCTTATACTGTTCACCATCAGGAAGTACGACGGTATCTACCTCATAATCTACTAAGGCTTGCCTAACCTGCTGTTCATATAATGGACCAACAGTTTCATTAGTAACAATCATAACTTTGTTACCAGCGATATATGGTTTATACAATTCGGGATCACTTAATAAACCCTCACCGATAAAAATAGGGTATTTCCTTTCACCTAAATCAACTTTCAATTCAATCATATTTCTTCACGCCGTTTAAATTTACTTTGTTCTACATATTCTAACGATTAACTACTCAGCGGCTCAGTACCTTCAAGCGCATCAATAATGCTTTTAACGACACTCTTGAGGGATTTTTTATCAGTATCCATCACGAGGTCAGCCACTTCACGATAAATAGGGTCACGTAATTCAAATAACTCACTTAGCACCTCATAAGCATCCTTATCGCCTTGTAATAAAGGACGATTTCGATCTTTGTGGGTGCGGTGATACTGCTGATCAACTGAAGTGTTTAAGTAAATAACGAAACCATTTCGAGAAACATAATCCTGATTTTCTTTCCGCATCATAGCTCCACCTCCTGTCGCTAAAACAATACCTTTACGCTGCGACAGCTCTTCAATAACCAACATCTCTCTTTCACGAAACCCCGACTCTCCCTCAACATCAAAAATCCATGGAATATTGGCACCACTCCTTCTTTCAATTTCTTTATCAGAGTCACAAAACTCAAAACTAAGCTCTTTGGCTAGAATTTTACCTATGGTAGTTTTACCAGCACCCATTGGGCCGACAAGCACTACAAGCTCTTTATTTATATTGTATTTCATTATAATTTACTGTCTCATTTCTACATCGATGAGAGAATTAAAGCTATCTGCCCATATTAAGCCTACACCTTTAGAATTTACCATAAAAACTAATCTTTACACCGAAGCCGTACATAACTTTCAAGTATAAGTTACCAGCTAATACTAACAAAAAAGGCCACTCTAAATGAGTAGCCTTTGAATTTATAGCAGAATATTTTTACATATCCTTAATTCAACTTGCGTTGAAGACATATTACTGATCAATCATACCGTCTTTAAGTAACTTCGGCGTAATAAATATCAGCAGTTCAGCACGCTCATCAATTTCTTGAGTCTTTGTAAACAAGGCGCCCAAATATGGAATATCACCTAAAAATGGCGTTTTAGTGATTGTGGTTGAACGTTCAGACTGGAATATACCACCCAACACCACTGTTTCACCATTACCGACCAAGACTTGTGTAATAATTTCATTTGTCTCAATACTTGGAATACCCGCAGTAACTTCGCCACGATTATCCTGATTTATTCTAAGGTCCATTATTACTTTATCATCCGGCGTAATTTGAGGTGTTACCTCCAAAGATAATACGGCTTCTTTAAACGATACTGATGTAGCACCTGAAGATGACGCCTCCTGATAAGGGATCTCTTCACCTGACTTAATCGTAGCTGTTTGTCTGTCCGCCGTCACTATTTTAGGCTGGGCAACTATTTCACCCTTCCCGTCCGACTCAAAAGCAGATAATTCCATATCAATCAAATAGTTAGACCCGCTAAAACCGATCGCTATCGAGGAACTATTAGCTCGCGACACACCTAGATCAACACCTAAAGCACCAGGAAAACTAATCGAATCTCCCGAACCATTCGCAATATCACCCAATTCTGTTAATGTATTTTGAGAGCCACCAATTCGAAACAAATTACTTCCATTATCATCTAATCCGCCACCACCCCATTGGATACCCATTTCTTCTGCAATGTTAGACCGAGCACGTACGATACGCGCTTCAATTAACACCTGTCTAACAGGAATATCCCAAGTTGAGATCAGTTTACGTATTTGCTCTTGTTTTTCTGACGTTTCACGCACACTGATGGTATTAGTACGTTCATCCGAAGAAATAAAGCCTCTATCCGAAATTAACTCAACATCCTTGCTTAATAATGCAACGATATCTGACGCTTTAGCATAATTAATTTGAACGACTTCTAATCTAACCGGCGCAAGTGCAGCAACTTGTTTATTCGTTTCAAGCTCAAGCTTTTCACGGGCAGCAATTTCTTCTGCTGGCGCAACAAGTAGTACATTTCCGACAGACCTTTTATCTAGCCCTTTAGTCTTAAGTATCAACTCTAATGCTTGATCCCAAGGCACGTTTTGAAGTCGCAAAGTGATGGTACCACCTACGGTATCACTTGCTACCAAATTAAGACTTGTAAAATCAGCAATTAATTGAAGCACCGCCCTTACTTCAATATTTTGGAAATTTAAAGATAATTTTTCACCAGTAAAAGGAAACTTGTCCTTCTTACGCTGATTTGCTTCGTCTTTTGTTAATTCTTCAACACTGACAGTAAACTGGTTATCAGCTTGATAAGCTAGGTAATCATAATTACCTGTTGGTTTAATCATTATAATCGCTTCACCATCAAGAATGTACGAATCAATTCGCTGAACTGGTGTTGCAAAATCAACCACATCTAAACGCTGGCGAAGAGCTTGCGGTAAATCTACTGAAGGTATACGTAGCTGAATATTCCCACCTATCTCGCTCATATCAATATCGACATTAGGTGTTGCAAAGTTTATTACGATTTGACCATCACCTTTTTCACCACGCTGGAAGTCTATCGCTGTCACACTATTATTCTGTTTGGAAAATTCACTAGAAGCTTGCAAAGCGCTAGAAGAAGTATTTTGCGCCGGAACCGCCATAGGTTGGGCTTGCGTAGCAGAACCGTCATCACCAACAACAACCACTAATGTATTACCAACCACACGAGAGCTATAAGGCACTAATTCTACTAAATCTAAGATAATTCTAGTTCTATTCTTAGCCCCGATTACCGTCATTCTTTTGGCGTTCCCAAGACCTAGATTATGATATTTTTCCGTCAAGCTATTACTAACCCCAACCAAATCCATAGCTATTCGCGCAGGTCTTTCAATTGTATAGCTATCAGGTAAGGGCGGCGTACCACTAAAAGTCAATGATATTTCGGTCCTATCCCCTGGTAACGAGGCAAAATTTACTCCTTGCAACTCAGAGGCATAAACACCCCCAACTGAAAACAAGCTGATACAAAGAACCCAGAGCATAAATCGTGTCTTAAAGTGCATTGCTAATAACCTTACGTGTCTGTTTTTCTTAAATTCAAATTTTGCTAATTTCATATGCATTGAAAATCTCATTCCCAGTTGCCTCCAAGACTATTACTCATCTTCCAGCGTGATAATGCGAGGTCGTTCTAACCACCCACCATACCCGTTGGGAACTATTTCAATTAAATCTAAACGTCCTTCCGTTATATCAACGATACGACCGTAATTCAGCCCCATAAACTGCCCCGCCTTGGCCATATGCACCCCGCCAGAATCATCTGAAATTAGAGCCCATAGCGTATCCTTTTCACCTTTCTGTATCGTTCCAACCATTTCAAGCTCAGCTAACTGAAAAGACTCTAACACCTCTTTCGCCCTATCTAAGTTTGGCTTAACGGTGCTTTGATCCTTCTGGATTTCAACATCATTAACCACAACATCTTCTGGTGGTAAAAAAGGAGACCTTCGATTAGCTGCACTATAAGTAAAAGCACGATACACTTTAACTTCTGGTAACGCCTCGATACGTCCACGCGGCTTCGCATCAATTTCTTTCATAAAACGGTCCAAATCACTAAAGCCACTATTTGAGCTACACGCAGTCAGACACATTAACCCTGAAGCGAGTAAGGGCAATAAAATTAACTTACTCATTTTTTACTCCGCTTACCATTCGCTTTTTTAGACGATTTCTTCTCACCCTTATACCGGTATGTCTTTGCTGAAACTGACATTTTAAGCAAACCCGATCGCCCTTCTTTCTTCTTACCAATAAGTGATATATTAAAATTATGTAGCGTTACAATTCGAGGCAACCCCGCCACACCACTCACAAACGAAGCAATATCGTGATATGTCCCGCTAACAACAATATCCATAGGCAGCTCGACATAAAACTCTTTAGAAACTTCTGGCTTTAACTTGATAGATTCAATGTCTAAACCACTACCTAAACCTGTATTAGTAATATCTTCTAGTAAACCCGGCACCTCTGTATCTGCTGGCAACTGTTTTAGCAAAGCACCAAAAGATTTTTCCATATCCTGCATTTGTAGACGATATGCGTCAAGATTTGCCACTTTAAACGCCCGAGTCTCATACTTTTGCTTTAAACCAGTTTCTTCCGAGACGGCTTTATCAAGCACTACATATTGATCTTTAATCAGAAACCAATATCCACCAAAAACTAACGCAACAAACATAACCAAGAAGACAATAGTTTTTACTGCCGCAGGCCATGAACCGGCATTATTAAAATCGATATCATTAGGGTCAAAACCCTTTAAGCTTTCCATTGATTCAGAGAAACCCACTATTTAGCTCCTTTTTTATTAGTCGCAGCAGCCGGCGTCACTTGCATAGCACTCATCGAAAATTGATTCAGCGAATCATCCCCCTTAACAGAGCTAACATCGGTAAGATTAGGGTTAGAAAACCAGTCTGACGCCTCAAAGTTTCTCATTAAACCAGAGATACGGTTATTAGATTCAGCTAAACCCTTAATCGATAGTTGATTACCAGTACGCTTAAGCGACCCATAATATAAACCATCAGGAAGCGTACGCACCATTTCATCAAAAACTCTCACAATCACCGGACGAGTTCCCTGTAAATCTTGTATAACCGTCATTCGATCTAATAGTTTCTTCTTCTGTGATTTAAGCTTCTTTATTTCTGCAATTTTTTTGTCTAGCTCTTTCATTGATGACTGCAAATAGGCATTTCTAGAGTTTTGAAACTCAATCCCTGCATCAACATTACTTTTCCATAAAAACACAAGGCCGCAAGCAATAATCAAAATACCAACCAATACAGTAATAAACTGTTTCTGCCGCTCTGTTCTTAGCTCTTCTCTCCATGGCCGGAGATTAATTGTTGCCATTAGTCAAAACTCCTCATTGCTAAACCACACGCTATCAGTAAAGAAGGTGCATCATTACTCAATGCAGAAGCATTAACTTTCGAACTTAAAGTCATTTCCACAAACGGATTAGCAACAATTGTTTTCAATCCTATTTTCTCCTGAACAAGATCTACAATCCCATTAATAGAGGCCACTCCACCAGCTAAAACCACATAATCAACTTCATTATATTGACTGGATGAAAAGAAAAACTGCAAAGATCTAGCAACCTGCTGAACCACTGCATCTTTAAAAGGCCCTAATACTTCTCGCTCATAATCATCAGGCAAGCCACCTTGTTTCTTAGCTAAACCCGCCTCTTCGACAGACAAACCATAACGCCTTTGAATTTCTTCAGTGAGTTGACGACCACCAAATAACTGTTCTCTCGTATAAATCGTTTTTGAATCAGCCAATACACTAAGCGTAGTCATCGTTGACCCTAGATCAACAATTGCAACAGTTTGTTCCTCACCTCCACTACCCTCTTGCGCTTCAATTAAGCCAAAGGAACGCTCAATAGAATAAGCTTCTATATCGACAACCCGCGCAGTTAGACCACCAATTTCAAGTGCATCCTCTCTTAACTCAACATTTTCTTTACGGCAAGCAGCTAATAAAACATCAACCTGATCAGTTCCCGTTTCAGACTCACCTAACACCTCAAAGTCAATAGAAACTTCATCAAGTGGGTATGGAATATACTGGTCGGCCTCTACCGTAATCTGGCTTTCCAAATCTTGGTCATTGAGCCCCGCCCCCATTTGAATAGTTTTTGTAATCACAGCAGAACCTGCCACAGCAACTGCCGCAAGCCGAGTACTTGTCCTAGACTTAGCCAATACCTTTTTAACTACTTCTCCAACTAGCTCAGCATCGTTAATGTTTTTTTCAACAACACTATTCTCAGGCAATGGCTCAACCGCATAACTCTCTACACGATATTTGTCACCACTCCTCGAAAGTTCAAGTAGCTTGACCGACGACGAGCTGATATCAATACCTAATAAGGTATCGTTCTTTTTTCCAAATAATCCAAACACACAATAATCCATTTGAAAATGGTGATAACTAATAATAAGGTATTAGTAAATTTCTAATGAAATTTCTAGAAACAATACCTCAATGTACAATTCTTTACTAAAATCGTCACAAAAAAAGACGTATAATCTTACAAACTCTAATTTAAAGCTATTTCTTAGATAATAGCTGTATATTTCTAACTTGCTAGGAAAAACATGCTTCGTTTTGTAAGATTTTCAAACTTTTTAGGCTGGTCACTCGCCTCAATTTTATTCGGAAGTGGTTTTTTACTAAGTTCTTTCTATCTTTACTTAACGCCAACCTTACCTGTGGTAAGCGAATTAAAAAATACTCAATTACAAACCCCATTAAGAATTTATTCCAGCGATAAAAAAAGCATAGCTGAGTTTGGCGAAAAGAGAAGGACACCGATTGATATAAATACTGCACCCGAACTTTTAATCAATGCATTCATCGCCGCAGAAGATAATAGATTTTTCGAGCACAATGGCATTGACATAAAAGGCCTAGTAAGAGCTGCCACACAACTACTCACCTCTGGAAAGATAAAATCAGGCGGCAGCACCATTACAATGCAAGTCGCAAAAAACTTTTTCCTCTCCAGAGAAAAAACATTTATACGAAAATTTAATGAGATATTCTTAGCACTTAAAATCGAACAATCTCTCAGTAAAAATGAAATCCTCGAACTTTATTTTAATAAAATTTATCTGGGCAACCGTGCTTACGGCGTACATGCCGCTGCCCAAGTTTATTACGGAAAATTAACTCACGAACTTAGCTTGGCGCAGATCGCTATGATTGCAGGTTTACCTAAAGCACCTTCAAGCTACAACCCTATTGCTAACGCTGAACGTGCAAAAACACGACGCGATTGGATACTAGACCGCATGGTTGCGCTAGGAATGATAAATAAACAGCAACACTTATCTGCAAAAAATGAAATAATTACGGCCAGCTATCATGGCGGTAAAACAGACATTTCAGCGCCGTATGTTGCTGAAATGGCTCGATTAGAAATCATTAATATGTACGGTTCAAGTGCTTACACATCAGGTATGCGCGTTTTTCTAACCATTGACAGTAAGCTACAGATAGCTGCCAACACTGCAATGAAAAACGGACTAGAAAGCTATGATAAAAGACACGGCTACCGCCCAGCGACCCAAACGATTTCAGAAAACCAACTTCTGAACACCCCCGAACTGATAAAACAATTAAAGAAAACAAAGTCCACCACAAGCAACCAAGCAGCGATAGTTTTAGAGATCAATAAAGACAAAGCCTTATTACTTATAAAAGATGGCTCAAAAGTTTCGCTTTCATTTAAACAAGCGGAATGGGCAAGCCCTTACCTTACCGTTGATCGAGTAGGAAAAAAGCCTAAATCCCTATTAGACATCATTCAATTAGGAGACATCATTGAAATAAAAGCTGAGACCATAGCAGAAATAGCCCTCCCCCCTTTAGACTCAAAGGTAAATGAAAGCCTAGAATCAAATAAAAATACTGATAAAATAATTTGGAAATTAACCCAAACACCGGACGTACAAGGCGCATTAATTTCAATCGCACCAAAAAATGGTGCTATTAAAGCCTTAGTAGGCGGCTATGACTTCAACTCAAGCCATTACAACCGCGTTACGCAAGCCAAACGACAACCTGGCTCTAACTTTAAACCTTTTATTTACTTAGCTGCAATTGAAAACGGTACCACAGCCTCAACACTAATTAATGACGCCCCCATTGTATTTGAAGACTCCAATTTAGAAGCAGCATGGAGACCTGAGAATTCTAGCGGAAAGTTTTACGGCCCAACCCGTATTCGAAAAGCACTCTACCAATCTCGAAACCTCGTATCTATCCGCCTTCTCAAGGAAACTGGAGTCAGAACAACACTAAAAACCGTTCAAAAATTCGGCTTTGAGCGAGACGCGTTGCCAAAAGATCTTTCTCTCGCATTAGGTAGCGCTGCATTAACTCCGATAAATATTGCATCGGGGTACAGCATGCTAGCCAACGGTGGTTATAAAATAAAGCCCCATCTCATTTCGTATATTGAAGATAGTCAGGGCAACATCATTTACCAAGAGAACCCACCAACAGCCTGTAAGGAGTGCCTAGAAAATAAGCCACCCAACGCTGAACTAGAACTTGCCCCAAGAATAGCGGACGACCGAGCCGTTTTCATACTTCATTCAATGCTAAAAGACGTCATAAAGAAAGGCACCGGACGAAGAGCATTGAAGCTCAAACGTAATGATTTAGCGGGAAAGACAGGTACGACAAATGACCAAGTCGATGCATGGTTCTCAGGTTTTAACACAAAAATTGCAACCACAGTTTGGGTAGGATTTGACAACCCTAAAACGCTTGGCCGCCGAGAGTACGGAGCAAAGGCAGCCCTTCCGATTTGGAGTGATTACATGAAAGTTGCATTAGAAGACGTGAAAGAGTCACATATGAAGCAGCCTGATGGAATAGTAACGGTAAGGATTGACCCAGAAACAGGCTTACTTGCAAAACCAGGTGCCAAAAATGCGATTTTCGAAATATTTAGAACAGAATTTGCCCCAAAAAAACAGGCTAACACACCTGACGACATGACATCTTTACTAATAGACAAGCAAACTACAATAGAACCAGAAGATATTTTTTGAAAGCGGTCGAATATAGCTACACCTCACTGACTAAGTAAACCTTTTCATAGCTCACTATCTTTACAATACACTTCAAATTTCACCCAACAAAAAACCTCGAAACTTTAAAGTAACGAGGTTTTTTATTACCTAAAACAGTATTATTTAATATCTGCTACTGATTTAAGTGGGTAATGAGCTGGATATGGGAATCTAGCTACACCTGAATCTACCGCTGCCTGAGCAACTGCACCAGATACAAGCCCTAATAAGCGCTCATCAAGAGGCTTAGGAATAATGTAACCTTTCCCGTATTCAAGCGCATCACCACCGTATGCATCAATGACATATTGAGGAACAGCCTCTTTCGCTAAGTCTTTAATCGCATGAACCGCTGCAACTTTCATTTCTTCGTTGATAACGCTAGCACGCACATCCAGTGCACCACGGAAGATGAAAGGAAAACCTAGTACGTTATTTACTTGATTTGGATAGTCTGAACGACCGGTCGCCATAATCAAGTCATCACGCGTTGCATGAGCCAACTCTACTGCAATTTCAGGGTCAGGATTAGAACAAGCAAAAACCACTGGATTTGGCGCCATTAATTTTAGTGCCTCAGCAGGAAATAGATCCGGACCAGACAAACCAACAAACACATCCGCACCTTCACAAGCATCAGCCAAAGTACGTTTATCAGTTTCGGTTGCGAACATCGCTTTATACTGGTTTATGTCATCACGGCCAGAGTGGATTACACCCTTTCGATCTAACATATAGATATTGTCAGAACTAACACCACAGCTAATTAGAAGCTTCATACATGCAATTGCTGCTGCGCCAGCGCCTAAACAAACAATTTTAGCTTCTTCAATTTTTTTACCTTGAATTTCAAGCGCATTGATCATTCCTGCCGCTGTTACAATCGCTGTACCATGCTGGTCGTCATGAAAAACAGGGATATTACACTGCTCGATTAGCACTCTTTCGATTTCAAAACATTCAGGTGCCTTAATATCTTCAAGGTTAATACCACCAAACGTGTCTGCAATACGTCTAGTTGTATCAATAAAGGCCTGCGGGCTTTCTGCATCAACCTCAATATCAAAAACATCAATCCCTGCAAAACGCTTAAATAAAACGCCTTTACCTTCCATAACTGGCTTACTAGCTAAAGGTCCTAAATTACCAAGACCTAAAATAGCTGTACCATCAGAAATTACAGCAACTAAGTTACCTTTAGCTGTATATTTATATGCATTTTCTGGATCTGCTGCAATTTCTCTAACCGGCTCAGCAACACCAGGGCTATAGGCAAGAGAAAGGTCTCTAGCCGTTGCTGTAGGTTTTGTTATCTCAACACTGATTTTCCCGGCTTTTGGGTTTGCGTGATAATCAAGCGCTGCTGTTTTTAAATCATCTGACATTATATTGTACCGTTTAACCATGAATTATAGGCATCGAAAGCCCTAGTTCCGGGGCACATGACCCGAGGACGCATATTATGACACCACTTGTTCATATGGAACAAATTTTCTTCATAACAATCGTCAAACTTCCGAACATTGAAACCAAAAAAAAGAGCGATATACGCTCTTTTTTATTATTACTTAACCATCTTTGCTTAACAATTTCATTAAACAAAGATTTAAAAAGAGCTTAGCTGCTAATTCTGCTACCAAAACGCTTCTTGAACTTATCGATACGTCCACCAACATCCGTAGCCTTTTGCTTACCAGTATAAAAAGGATGGCAGTTTGAACATACGTCTAGAGTAATATCTTTACAAAGCGTAGAGCGCGTTTTGAAAACGTTACCACAACTACATTTAGCTTCGATATCTTGATAATTAGGATGAAGATCTTGTTTCATGTTACACCTCAATTTAAGCTATGCCGCCA